>Ga0209062_1000925_pt1 | contig 64509 bp, 48 predicted proteins | sample Coa_R2_2_FD_187158 | JGI IMG/M metagenome (GOLD analysis project Ga0209062, IMG submission 187158) | Surface soil microbial communities from Centralia Pennsylvania, which are recovering from an underground coalmine fire - Coalmine... | ecosystem: Environmental > Terrestrial > Soil > Unclassified... | reverse complement strand
GGCCCCGGAGACGCCGCTCGCCGATGCGCTGGACAGCTACGAGCGGACGCTCATCCAGGGCGCGCTCGCCCAATCGGACGGGAACGTGACCGAAGCGGCACGGCGTCTCCAGACCGATCGGCCCAACCTGTATCGGCGGATGCGGCGGCTGGGGATCGCCTTCGCGTTGATCATCGCCGCACCCCTCGGTCTGGCCGCGGCGGGGGCACTCGCGCCCGACAGCGCCGGCGCGCAGGCGGGCGACTCGACGATGCCCGGGCGCCCGCGACCAGCCGTGCCGACGTCCGACAGCGGATGGGCGGCGGCGGGGAACGACAGCGCGGGCGGTCCCCGGGACACCGTGCCGATCGCGCGTCCGGATACCGGGCAGGACGAGGGGTTGGCGCGGTGGCTCCGGTGGCTTCGGCGGTCGCACGATCCCAACTCGATCGGGCTGTCGCTCGCGTCGGCCCACACCTACAACCGGGTCGCCGGGCTGCCGCTCTACGCCGGCCCGTACGCACGTCACAGCTTTGCGTGGGGCAGCGTCTCCGCCGACGCCTACGGCACGGTGCGCATCTCCGACAAGCTGCGGTGGGACGAGGACCACATCGGCTACGGCGCCCACGCCGAGGTCAGCGTTCCGACCGGGGCCGGGCGCGCGCTCGCGGTCGGCGCTCGGGCGTACGACTCGATCGATCCGGTCGAGAGCTGGCAACTGTCGGACGGTGAGGTCGGGCTCGCGACGCTCTTCTTTCACCGCGACTATCGCGACTACTTCGGGCGACACGGCGCGAGCGGATACCTGTCGCTCGATCTGAGCGGCAGCGCCGCGCTGAGCCTCTCGTACGCCGACGAGCGCTGGGCGACGCGCCCTGTCCGCACCCCCTTCACCCTGTTCCGCAACACCGCGACCTGGCGGCCCAACCCGATGCTCGACGACGGCACCTTCCAGACCGTCGGCGCGCACTTCACGCTCGACACGCGCAACAGCGCGCTCGATCCCTGGGTGGGCTGGTACGCGACCGTGGACGTCGAGCGTGGCGCCGGCGCGGTGACGCACTTCGGGCCGCGGAGCGATGGGACCGCGCCGACGGTGCCGGCGTCGGGCGTCGCCAACATCGTCTACGCGCGGGGCTTCTTCGATGGCCGGCGGTACAACCGCATCGGCCCCGCGCAGCAGCTCAATGTCCGCCTCGTGCTCGGCGGCTGGCTGGGCGGCGACCGCCTGCCGCTCGAGCAACGCCTGTCCGTCGGCGGCGCGGGCACGCTGCCCGGCTTCAACTTCCGCGACGCGGATCCCGGGGCGAATGTCCTGACCTGCTCGACATCGCCGCTCGCCGCGCCGGGGATTCCGGCCCAGTGCGATCGGGTGGCGCTCGCCCAGATCGAGTTTCGCCACGACTTGCGGATCGGACTCGCGGATCTCGTGCGCGGTGTGCCGCTCGACGGGTCCTGGGTGCTCTTTCTCGACAGCGGCCGAGGATGGCTCGTGGGGCCGGGGCGGGCGCCGGGGGTGCGGTACTCGTCGGCCACGCTGCCGCCGCTGGGGACCTTTCTGAACGATGCCGGCGTCGGCATCACGCTCGGTCCGTTCGGGTTCTATGTCGCCCAGGCGCTCTCGTCGTGGGCCGACAATAGCGGACCGCGATTCATCGTTCGGTTGCAGCAGCGGTTCTGACCGTGCGGGCCGCGTCCCTGATGGCAGCGTGTGCGATGCTCGGCGTCGTCAGCGCGGCGAGCCTCGCGCCCGTGCGCCGGGCAGGCGCCCAGGGCACGCCACACCTCGCCATCGATCTGCCCCCGCCCGCGGATCCGCCGCCGACGGTGACCGCGTCCGCCGCCTCGCCGCCCGTGATGCCCGGCCGCTCGGGATCGTCGGCCGCCGGCCCCGCCGCGGCCGCATCCTCCGCCGCCGGGCTCCCCGCGCTGTCGGCCCCTGCCCCGCCGCCGTCACCGCCTGCCGTCCGCGGGCCGACGATCCGGGCCGTGGATGTCCTGACGGACGGGCAGACACGCGATCTCCTCAGGAACGGGTTCCCGGCCCGACTCCACTTTCGGCTCGAGCTCTGGCACGCAGGCGGCTTCCTGAACGCGCTCGACGGGAGGCGGGAGTGGGACGTGATCGTGCGCTATGATCCCGTTCACAAGCGGTTCCGCGCGGCCCGGCTTCACGACGACAGCGTGACCGTGATCGGCGATTTCGACCAGTTCTCGACGCTCGCGGCGGCCGTGTCCGCGCCGTACCCGGTCGCGCTCGCCCCGGGGCGCGGGGGCCGCTACTACTACAATGCCGTCCTCGATGTCGAGATGCTCTCGCTCAACGACCTCGACGAAGTCGAGCGCTGGCTCCGGGGCGAACTGCGTCCGGCCGTGCGGGGGCAGCGGAATCCGGGTGGCGTGCTGGGGCGGGGATTACGGACCCTGTTCGTCCGACTGCTGGGGGCCGAGCGGCGCCACTACGAGGCACGCTCCCGCCCCTTCCGGGCCGGGTAGCGCCGGTCGCGCCTCAGGCGCGCGCCGCTCGGTGCTCCAGCTCCTCGAGCTGGTGCAGCGTCTCGGCGCCGTAGAACATCCGGATGTAGCGCGCCTGGATCGGCGTAAGCCGGCGCACGGCCCAGCTCAGGTGCACGAAGTGCGGCTCGACCGGCGGCGCCAGCGGGTGCATGCCGATCTCCTCGGGGAGCCGGTTGGCCTTGCGCGTGTTGCAGGGCGCGCAGGCCGTGACGACGTTGGTCCAGTCGTTCGTCCCGCCGCGCGAGAGCGGGATCAGGTGGTCACGCGTGAGCCCTTCGCGCGGCTTGAGGTCGGCCGCCGGGCGGCCGCAGTACTGGCAGCGGTACCGGTCGCGCGCGAACAGAAACGTGTTGGTGACCTGCCGCCGGAAGCGCCGGGGCACATGGATGAACTTGGTCAGGCGAATGACGATCGGCCGGGGGAGCGTGAGCCGCTCCGAGCGCACGACCCGCTCGGCGTCCGACTCGACCACCTCCGCTTTCCCGTCGATGACGAGGCGCAGCGCGCGCCGCATCGGGACCATCGTCAGCGGCTCGAACGATGCGTTGAGCGCCAGGCACCCGGCGATCATGCGCACCTCGGCCGCCGAGCGCTCATCTGGCCGCGACGGCGGGTTCGGGCACCGGCGTCAGCCAACTGTACGGATCCGAGTAGCGCCCACGGGCGATCCCCAAGTACCGGTCCTGGACCGCCAGCGTGATCGGCCCCGGCCTCCCTGCCCCGACCTCGATCCGATCGACCGAGCGCACGGGGGTGATCTCGGCCGCGGTCCCGGTGAGAAACACCTCGTCGGCCGCGTACAGCACCTCGCGGGGCAGCGCCTGCTCGCGCACCTCGTGCCCGAGATCGCCCAGGATCCGTATCACCGAATCGCGCGTGATGCCGCCCAGAATCGCGCTCCCGATCGGGGCCGTGTAGACGATACCGTCGCGGACGACGAAGACATTCTCCCCCGTTCCCTCCGAGATGTACCCGAAGGAGTCGAGCATGATGCCCTCGATGTAGCCGTCGCCACGGGCCTCGAGCAGCGAGAGCTGGCCGTTGAGGTAATTGCCACCCGCTTTGGCCAGCGTCGGGAACGTGTCCGGCGCCGGGCGTCGCCAACTGGACACACAGACATCGACGCCCCGCTGGAGCGCCTCGTCACCGAGATAACGTCCCCACTTCACCGCCAGCACGAACGTCTCGACGGCACTCTCCACGTTCTCCGGCAGCACGCCCATGCGCTCGCCCGTCCGGATGACCACGGGGCGGAGATAGCACTCCTCGAGATCGTTGGCCGCGACGGTGTCGATGCACGCCTGGGCGAGCACGTCGGCCGAGTGCCGGAGCGGGATCCGGTAGATGCGGGCCGAGTCGACCAACCGGCGGACGTGCTCGCGGAGCCGGAAGATCGCCCCACCCTGTGGCGTCTTGTAGCACCGGATCCCCTCGAACACGCTGGATCCGTAGTGAACGACATGACTCATCACGTGGATGGTGGCGGCGGACCAGTCGACGAACTGTCCATCCCGCCAGATCTTCTGGGTGTGCATTGCTGTAACCTAATGTGACGCCAAGCTCCTGCGCCACGCCGCGAGAGCCTCCGCCGAGGCGCCGACGCGCGCGGCGAGCCCCGCATCCAGGTCGACGACCTGGCCGTCGCGGACCCGCTCCCGGCCCGCGACGGTGACGAGCATCGCGGGCGTGCCGGCCGCCGCCAGGGCGGCCGTCCACGGGTCGGCGAGCGCCGTCGCCTGGGCGGCGGGGATGCCGAAGGCCGCCAGGTCGGCGTCCTTGCCCGGCTCGAGCGAGCCGACGCGCCGCTCCAGCCCGAGCGCTCGCGCTCCGCCGAGCGTGGCGAGCGTCAGCGCCTCGGTATCCGAGAGCGCCCCCGGTCGGTGCAGCCGGGCCGCCTGGCACCACGTCGCCAGGCGCGCCTCGCCCAGCAGGTCCATGCGGTCGTTGCTCGCCATGGAATCGGATCCCAGTCCGACGACCGCGCCGGCGTCGAGCAGCTCGCGCACCGGAGCGATACCGTGTCCCAGGATCGCGTTCGATGCCGGGCAGTGCGCCACCGGGCACCCGTGCTCGGCGATGAACGCGATGTCGGTCTCATCGACGTGCACGCAGTGGATCAACAACGGCCGGGCGAGCACGACACCCAGCTCCACGAGCAGATGAACGGGGGAGTGTGCGCGTCGAACGACCGAGATCCCACGCGCACGGAGACCGTCCGCAAACGGCCCCTCGCCTTCGCGGAGAAAGGCCATCTCGGCGTCGCTCTCGGCGAGGTGAATGGCCACCGGCAGTCCGGCACCGACCGCGTACGCCGCGGCGTCGACCAGCAAGTCCTCGTGCACCGTGTACGGGGCGTGCGGTGAGACACCGAGGTGGACGAGGTCGGTCTCGAGCGGCCGGAGCGCATCGATGCGCGAGCGGAGCGACGCCAGCGCCGGTTCCCGCTGCTCGGGCGCGGGTCCGAACACCTCCTGGAACATGATGCCGCGCACCCCCATGGACCGGAGCGCCTCGACCACGACACCGGAGGCACAGGTATCGCCGTACGTCGTGATCCCCGCCGTCAGCCCTTCGGCGATCCCCCATGCGGCCGCGTCGCGCATCGATGCATCGGTGAGCACGGCGGATCGGGCCTGGGTGAGCCGGCGGATCCAGGACACGAACGGCATGCCGGGCAAGAGCCCGCGCATCGCCGTCAGCTCCAGGTGCGTATGGGCGTTGACGAGACCGGGGAGCAGGATCGCGTCGCCGAGGTCACGATCCTCGCCGGGCGGCGCGCCCAGGCGCGGGCCGACGTAGGCGATGCAGGCACCGTCGACGGAAACCGTCGCGTGTCGGATCGGGGGGCTCGTGATCGGGAGCGCCCATCCGGCGTGGTAGTTGATCATGGGGGAGCGCCCGGCGAATCAGCGCTCGACCGTCATCCCGTGCCGGAACGCGACGTGGTCCTCGCGCCTGGCCGGGGCGGCGCTCGGCGCGGGGACTCATGGCCGACGGGATCGTAGAGCTCCGCGTCGCGCGCGCCGGCAGCCCGGGCCAGGGTGAGCGGCCACGCGACGTCACCGACCGCGTCGAGCGTGTGCCCGTCGGAGCCAAGGGAGAGGCGCACACCCATCGCGTGCGCGCGACGCACGAACCGCTCGTGCGGGCGATACCGGTTCGAGATCTCGAAGCAGATACCCGCCCGCCGGAGTGCCTCGAGCGCCCGCGCCTCCCGCGGCTCCGTCCACAGCTCCTCGAGCGGCCTCGCCCGGAGCGGGATCGGGAGGAGCGTGGGATGGGCAAGGATCTCGACCGGCATCTCGGCGGCGAATCGCTCCACAGCCGCGACGTGGATCTCCATGTACCCATCCGGTGTGAGCCCGGGCGGCAGCTCGCCGTGGAACATGCTGAGCACCGTCCCATCCGGGAGTGGCATCGCGTGCAGCGAGCCGAGCCGGTGCGTGAACCGCCGCATCACGTCGGGCGGGAGATCTCGCCAGAGCGAGTCGTGCCAGCAGAACTCGGCCCCGATCCCCAGGTCGGCGTCGCCGCGCGCGGCGAGGGCGTCGAGATAGGCCCGGACCGCCTCGACCGACGTGAGCCCGCGCGACGTGTCGCGCGTCGCGTGGTCGGTGATCGACGGACGCACGCCACGCGCTCGCACGGCATCCACGACCACGTCGGGCGCGAGATCACCGTCCGACCACGTCGTATGGGCATGGCAATCCCGCGGGCGCCAGCCGGCGGGCTCGCTCACGGGCGGGGGCCTGGGCGGGGCGGCGTGGGAGCGGCCGCGGGGGCCGCCGGGGGCGCCGGCGGGACGCGCACGGCCATGGCCGCGACCGGCGGGGCGCCGACAGTGGGCATCGGCGGCGCCGCCGGGTTCCCGCCCGGCAACTGCATGTGCAGCGTGTCGCCCAAGGCCGTGTCACGCGGCGAGTGCATGTCGCACTCCTGCACCGGCTCGGTGCCGGGGATGTACCACTCGGTCATGACCGCGGCCGCGGGGCAGTACGGGTTGCGCAGGAGCCCGGTCGTGCGATCGATCTCCCGGGCGATCAGTCCGTCGGGGCGTGGCCAGTCGGGCGGCGCCGGCTTGCGGCGATACACCTCCGTCATGAACGCCGTCCAGGCCGGCGCGGCCAGCCGCCCGCCCTGGGCATCGTGCATGATCTTCACCGGGCGGTCCATCCCCATCCACACGCCGGCCACGAGGTCGGCCGTGTATCCGATGTACCACACATCGTTTCCGTCATTGGTCGTGCCGGTCTTGCCGGCCGATGGCAGATGGAAGCCGGCGCTCCACACCGACCCGTAGGCGCTGCCGTGTTGGACGACATCCTTCATCATGTCGACCATCTCCCACGCCTCTTCGGGTGACAGGACCGGCGTCAGCGTCGGCGCCGGCTCCCAGAGGACCTGGCCCTGCGCATTCTCGACGCGGGTGATCGCCATCGGCGTCGCGCGGACGCCGAGGTTCGCGAAGGCGGTGTATCCGGCGATCAACTCGATGGGGTACACGGATTCCGATCCGATGTAGATCGATGGATAGGGATGGATGGGAGTCGAGATCCCGAACCGGCGCGCCTCGTCGATCACGCTCTCGGGGCCCAGCTCCATGCCGACGCGGATCGCGACCAGGTTGCGCGAGAGGTAGAGGGCCCGCCGCATCGTCATCTCACCCTGGAACGTGAGGTCGTAGTTCTGCGGTGCCCAGGTCGTGCCATCGGGCTGCGGGACCTCCAACGGCGAGTCGTCGACCATGTACGAGGGCGGTCGGCCGTTCTGTACCGCCGTCGCGTAGACGATGGGCTTGAACGTCGAGCCGGGCTGTCGCAACGCCTGCGTCGCCCGATTGAACTTGGAATCGTCGAAGTCGCGGCCCCCGACCATTGCACGGACCGCGCCCGTCCGCGGGTCGATGGCGACGAAGCACCCCTGGAGGTAGGGGGAGATCGCCGAGCCGTTCTCGCCGCCGGTGGCATTGCGCGCGAGGTACTCCTCGAACGTCGGATGCGGGAACCTGCCGTACTTGCCGCCCTCGATCGCGCGGAGCTGCTGCTCCAGCGCCCGCTCGGCCGCGCCCTGCATGTCCGGGTCGAGGGTCGTGTACACCTTGAGCCCTTGCTCGTAGAGCTGTCGGCCAAATTGCGCATCGAGCTGCTGGCGGACCCACTCGACGAAGTACGGCGCGGCCTCACCGCCGCTGCCGGCCTGCCCCTTGTGCGCGAGCTGGAGCGGGTAGGCGCGCGCGACGCTCGCCTCGGAGTCGCTGACGGCGCCGGCGCGCCGCATGAGCTCGATCACCGTGTTGCGCCGCGTGATGGCGCGCTCGGGAAACCGGCGGGGGTTGTAGCGCTCCGGGCCCTTGGGCAGCGCCGCGAGCGTCGCCGCCTCGGCCAGATTGAGGTCTCGGGCCGACTTCCCGAAGTATTGCTGGGCCGCCGTCTCGACGCCGTACGCGCCGTTTCCGAGATAGATCTGATTCAGGTACAGCTCGAGGATCCGGTCCTTGGGATACTCGGCCTCGATCTCGCGCGCGACCCGGGCTTCCTTGAGCTTCCGGACGAGGGTCTTCTCGCGGGTGATCGCCTCGGGAAACAGGTTGCGCGCCAACTGCATCGTGATCGTCGAGAACCCCTGCGCGTAGCCCCGGGACGCGACATTGCGCACGGCGGCCCCGGCGACGCGCGTCCAGTCGATGCCATGATGGTGGAAGAAGCGCTTGTCCTCGGTGATCACGAACGCATCGCGCACCGGGCGCGGGATGTCGGCCAGCTTGAGCAGCGTGCGCCGCTCGAGACCGAGCTCGGCGAGGAACGTCCCGTCGGCCGCGTAGAGCTTCGAGGTCTGCCGCGGCTGATACGTGTCGAGCACCTCGACGGCCGGGCAGCGGCCGCTCCGGCAGACGAGCGTCCAGGCCGCGGCGAGGAAGCCGGCGCCGAACCCCAGCGCGCCGAGGATGACCAGCGCCACCGTGCGCGGTGCGCTCCACCCGCGGCCCCTGTCCCACGCGGGGCCAGCGGTCATCGCGGTCCCGACACCGGGGCGACCCGCCAGAGCGGGTTATTATACGGCGGCACGCACTGCTCGCATGGCGTCTGTGAACAGTACGACCGCGCGCGGCGCGCGGCAACGAAGCGACATCTTCCGAGCGTCCTCGTGACGCGCCTCACGCGAGGTTGTCATCGACCCCGATCTGCTCCGGATCCCGGTCGGGCCGGGCTCCATTCACGTCGAGCGGTACGGGCATGGCGGCATGCCCGTGGTCCTGCTGCACGGCTTCGGCACATCCAGCTTCCTCTGGCGCGACGTGGCCCCCGAGATCGCCGAGGCCCGACACACGGCGCTGGCGCTCGACCTGCTCGGCTACGGCGAATCAGACCGGCCGCTCGATACCGACTTCGGTATCGCGGCCCAGGTCGGCTTCGTCGAACGGGCCCTCACCGCGCTCCGCGTCAGTCGCGCCGCGATCGCCGGGATCGACCTCGGCGGCGCGATCGCGTTGCGGTTTGCCGCGCTCCATCCGGAGCGCGTGTCGCGACTCGTGCTCATCAACAGCCTGACCCAGGAAGCCACGCCGGCCGCCGACGTCCGCGCCCTCCAGCGAAACACGGCGAAATTCGCGCTTCGCGTCGCCAGCGGAATCCTCGGCGCGGCCCCGCTCCTCACACCGGTGCTCGAAGGGAGTGTGGCCGACCGGACGCACATGCCCTGGCGACTCGTCGCGCGCTACCTGGCGCCGTACGTGGGCCGGGATGGCGTCCAGCACCTGTTGATGCTCGCGGCCTCGGTCACCGCCGATGATCTCGACGGGACGCCGCCCTCCGACGTGCGGGTGCCGACGCTCGTTGTGCGCGGCGAGGCCGACCAGTGGCTCGACGAAGGCGTGGCCGAACGGCTGTGCGCCGCGATCCCCGACGGCCGCCTGATCCGCCTGCCGGGGGCGGGGCGCCTCATCCCCGAAGAGGCGCCGGAGCAGCTCGCCGGATTGCTGCTCGACTTCGTGGAGGGACGCGGCGCGGAAGCGGTGCCGAACGCGCCCTGACGAGGTCACCGCCGAGCTGCGGGCGGACATCCGAGCACCGTATTGATCCAGCGCACGAGTGGGATCGCGGGACGGTAGAGCCGCGCGAGCCGGTCCGGCAGATCAGCGCGGCCGAGCAGCGCCGGGGGGACGGGGCGGCTGACCGTGAAGGAGCGGTAGAGCAGCCATTGCGCCGCCGGGTGCGACGGCCCGAACCCGCGCGGCAGGCGCGTGAGCTTCGCCTCACCGCTCAGGGCGCCGAAGTGCGGCCGGAGCGTCCGGAGGGCCCGGACGAAGCCCGGGAGATCGTCGGTCAGCCCCTCGCGAATGCGCGCCAGCACGGGCGGTGGGGGCATCCAGATGCCGGCCGCCACGAAGCACCCGTCCGGCGGCGGGGCGATGTGGAAGTAGAGACCGGCGCCGCCGTGGACGACGGTACCGGCCGGCCCGCCGAGCGATCGGTGGTTGATCCAGAAGCCCACGTTGGTCTTGTACGGCGACTTGTCCCTGGAGAAGCGGACATCACGGTGGATCCGGAACAGCGACCGCCTGGGGTCGGCCACGAGCTCGGGCGCGATGGTGGCGAGGCGCACATCCACCTCCGACAGGAGCGCGCGCATCGGGAGGCGAAGCTCCTCGTCGTAGATCGCGCGCCGGGGCTCGAACCAGTCGCGGCGGTTGTTCCGCGCGAGGCCGCGCAGGAAGCGCAGGGCCGCCGGCCGGAAACCGGCGAAATCGGGCGCGGGGGTGACCATGGTCAGCAAGCTGCGGTGTCGCTTGTCGTTGCGCTACCGGTGTCGGTGCGCCACCGGTGCGCCGCCCCGTCACGCGCGTCGCGTCTGGCGTCACCGGGCCAGATCGAGCTGCCGGCGCGGGCCTTCAGCGGGGGCCCCGTACGGGGCCTCCGTACGGGGCCTCCGTATGGGGCGTCCGTATAGGCGTCCAGCACTGCGCTCGTGGCCCGCGTATTGATTACATTTCGAGGGTTGTACGACGTCATCACACCAGCGGAGTGACATGGCCAAACAGAGGAATCGTCGGTTTCACGAAGTCGCCGCGCCGACCGCGTTCGAAGAGGCGCGCGACGAGCTGTTCCAGCAGATCATGCAATGCGGCGTCATCGGTGCGGCGTCCGAGCACCAGGACGAGTGGTTTCAGGGCACGATGGCATATCTGGCGGACCGCTACTCCGAGCTGACCCCCACGCAACTGATCGAGTTGCGGACGCTCGGCGAACGCTTCGTGCAGCCGCCCAAGCGGGCGGCGGCTGAGATCGGCAGCAGCGCGACAGCCGCGTAGCGCACGGGACAGGAGCCGGGGCATCATCCGGCTCTCCTGATCAGGAACACCGAGGGCCGGCGGCAGCTCGTTGCACGCCGGCCCTTCGATCGTCGCGGGGTCGGGATGCATGCTCGTCTGATGGGGTCCACCGACAGCACGAACGCCGAGTATGTGCACCTGCTGGCCGACTTCGCGGGCGTGCGGGAATCGCAGCTCGGCGACGCGCCGCTGCTGACCGGGCTGCTGATCGCTGCCGCCGGTGGGGCGGGGCTGGTCGCGATCGGCGCGCCGCTCGTGCGGCAGCGCCCCGATGGCGGGGTCGCCGCCGTCCTGGTCCTCGAGCGGTGCCACATCGCCGTCCACACGATCCCCTCGCGAGGCGTCCTCCTGCTCGACATCCTCGTCTGCCCGCCGAGTGACCCGCGCATCGTGCTGGACGTATTCGCCCGCCGGCTGCCGGCGTCGGCGATCCGCACGGAGCAGCGGGCGAGAGGCTGACCGCCATGCTCGTCCTCGCCATCGCCGCCGGCCTGGCGCTCACCTGGGACGTCCTCCTGGCGAGCCGGCTGGCGCAGTTGCGGACGACCCCGCGCATCCTCGCCGCGCTCGGAGGACTGGGGGCGTTGCTCGCCGCGCCCGCGCTGCTGATCGCGATCGCCATCCCATCGGAGCTGACCGGGCGGTCGGTGGCCGGGGTCGCATGGATCTGGCCGCTGACGGTGGCGATCTTCGCCGCCGAGTCGCTGTACGCGACCGTGCGCCGGCTCGCGAGTCCGCTCGTGGGTGTGCCGGTCACGCTCTACAACGTGCTCTTGCTCATCGTGGCCGTGACGCGGTACCTCGAGGAGGGCGGCGCGACACCCCCGAGCTGGGCCCTGACGCTCGTGGCCGCGTACACGACGGCGCTCGGCGCCGCCAGCGGGCCGGTTGCGCTCGCGTCACCCTACGCGGTGCTCGTGCCGCTCGCCGCGCCGGCACTGCCCGGCCGCTGGCGCGTCAGCGCGGCCGGGCGGGCCGTGCTCGCCCTCGCGGCCGGCCTGACCGTCGCCGGCGTGCTCGCCTGGCTGCCGGCGGCTGCGAGCGCGGTGCGCAGCTACGACCGGTACGCGTCGGACCCGCTCCAGGAGCGCCCGGCGGGTGATTTCGCCGTCGGCGTGCGGCTCCTGCCGCCGATCGAGGCACCACCGCCGCCGGCGGCGCTGCGGAATGATCTCGCGCTCGTCGACACCACGGGGGCAGAGCTCGTGAGTCTCGTGGTCGACCCGTCCGGAGCGCACGCCGCGGCGCTCGACTCGATCGCGCGCGTCTTCGACCCGCTCCGCCGGGACAGCACGCTGCTCGTGGTCACGTTGGGGTACCCGCGCGAGGCCGCGCGACGGCGCCGCGCATCGGCGAGCGCGTACGAGGCCGAGCGCCTCGCCGACCTCCAGCGCATCGTGCGGCGCTTGCACCCCGACTATCTCCTGCCGGCTGACGAGCCGTACGGCCGCGGCGCGCGCGCGCTGGGGTCCCTCCCGGTCGGAACCTGGATCCGGTATCTCACCGATGCGGCGCGGACGGTGCGCGCGATCGATCCGCACGTCAAAGTGGGCATCGCCGCGGCCGCGTTCGACAGCCGCGACAGCGCGCTGTACGCCTGGGCGGCCGCACCCGGCTCGCCGATCGATGCGGTGGGATTCTCGCTCTACCCGGCCTTTGCCGGCGCGGTCACCCTCGACGCGCGGATGCGCGCCGCCGATCGGTGGATGCGGCGGCTCGCGCCGCCGGTCAAGGAACAGTGGGTGTTCGCGGCCGGCGGGTACCCGGCCGCCCACGGCGAGGCGGCGCAGGCGCTGGCGATCTGGGGAACGCTCGCATGGGCGACGAGCCACAGCGACATCAAGGGGGCGATCGTCGCCGAGGCCGCCGACTACGACGACATCACCGGGCTTCGGGCGGCGAGCGGCCGGTTGCGCCCGGCGGCGGCGGCGGTCACGCGCGCGACTCGGCAGCTCCGGGAAGCGGCGGAGTAGGCGCGCGACCGCCCACCGGGCCGCGCGCCGCGCCACGCACCGGGGTCGCTCACCGGTCGCGCACCGCGCCACGCACGACGCCTTCGACCACGCGGGCGGGGTCGAAGTACTGCCCGGCGACGCGGCGCACGTCGTCCAGGGTCACGGCACGCACGCGCGCCTCGTACTCCTCCAGCTCCTCGAGCCCGCGACCGAACGACCAGGCGTCGACCATCTCGCCGAGGAGCGTCGCGCCGCTCTGCCGGCTGATGGCGTGGGTACCGATCGCGTACGTCTGCGCGCGACGCAGCTCGTCGGCCGTCACGCCCTCGTGCACCAGTTTCTCGAACTCGCCGAGGAGACCGGAGCGCGCCAGGTCCTCCTTGTCGGGCGACGTCGCGATGTAGCCGATGAACGTTCCACCGAGGGCGCGCTCGGCCGCGAACGCGTGCACGGTATAGGCGAGCGATCGGCGATCGCGCAGCTCGTCGAAGAACCGGCCACCCAGCCCGCTCGCGACACCGGCGATGAGCTCCGCGACCGTGCGGTCATCATCCAGCCGCCCCGGCGCCGGGAAGGCGAGTGCGAGCGCGGTCTGCGCCTTGTCGCGCGTGTCCGCACGCAGGCGCCGGCTCGGCGGCCAGATCGGCGGCGAGAGCGCCGGCAGTGTCGCCGGGCGAAGCTCCGCGAACGCCCGCCCCGCAGCCGCCGCCACGTCGTCCGGATCGCCGCCGCTCACGATCCCGATCACGGTCGGCGCGTCGAGCACTCGCGCGGCGTGCCAACTGCGGACGTCGTCGGCCGTGATCGCCCGCAGTGATGCGTCGGTCCCCAGCACGCTCCGCGCGTACGGGTGCGCGTCGTACGCGGCCTCGGTCGCGAGCCGGACCGGGTACCGGTACATGTCGTCGCGCAGATTCTCGAGCTCGACCAGCGCCAGCGTCCGCTCGGTGTTGACGGCCGCCGCATCCAGCAGCGGACGCTGCACGACGTCGCCGAGGAGGGCGAGGGCCGCGGCGGTGTGTCGCCCCGGGACGGAGAGGGTCCATCCGAAGGACTCGGTGCTCACGCTCGCGCCGATGCTGCCGCCCAGCATCTCGACCGCCTCGGCGAGCTGCGCCGACGACCGTCCGGCCGCTCCCTTGAGCGCCGCGCGCACCGTGAGCGACGTGAGGCCGCCGCGGGCGACACCCTCGTCACGCGCGCCGCCGACCGCGAACACACCGGCGTGCGTCACCCGCGCGTCCGGCTTGCGCCGCACCAGGATCGGAATGCCACTCGGCGCCCGATAGACCCGCACGTCACCTCGCTCGGCCTCCAGCCTCGCCGGCGCGCGCCCGCGCACGGCGGCCGGGGCGATCGCGGGGGCCGCGGCCGGGGCGGGCTCCGGCGCGTCCAGCGGCGGCGGCGGGGTCGCTCCGGGCGGGGCGAGCAGCCCGGGCACGGTGTCGGCCAGCACCGGCGAGCCGGAGGGCCGGTAGACAACCACCCCGACCGCGTCCCGCGTCAGGTACCGCCGGAGCGCGCCAGACACCTCCTCCGGACTCGCCGACAGCGCACGCTCGAGATAGCGCACGCCGAGCGACCAGTCGCCGAGCGCCTGCCATTCGGCGAGGTCGCTCGCCTGCCCTTCCATCGACTCCAGGCGGCGCACCCAGCGCGACTCGAGCAGTCGCTGCGCGCGGACCAGTTCCCGGTCGGTGACGCCGACCTCCTGGAGCGCCTCGATCTGCGCCCAGATCGCCGGCGCGGCCTCGGCGGCTCGCGGCGGCGGTGCCTCCGCATGGACGAGGAATACGCCGACCTCGGTCGGCGTATAGTTGGCGGCGGCGATCGTCGAGGCGAGCTGACGCTCCCGGACCGCACGATACAGGCGGGATCCCCGTCCGGCCCCGAGCACGAGCGCGGCGAGATCGAGGAGCGGCGTGTCCGGATGCAGTGTCGGGGGCGTGCGCCAGCCGAGCAGGAGCTGTGTCTGGACGATGTCTCCCGACCACTCACGATACCGGGGCGTCGGTGCCGCGTCGGGCTCCGCGGGGCCCGGCTCGCGCGCGACGGCGCCGTCGGGCAGTGACCCGTAGCGGCGCTCGACGGCCGCGCGCACGTCGCCGGGATCGACATCGCCGACGACCGACAGGATCGTGTTGCTCGGGCGGTAGAACGTGCGATGGAAGCCCGTCACCCGATCCCGGGTGAAGCCGCGCAGCGCGTCCGGCCGCCCCATGCGCCATCGCCGCATCCGGTGGCGATCGTGGAGGAGCGCGTAGAGGCCCTCGGTCGCGATCGCGCCCGGCGAATCCTCCTTCCGCCGCACTTCCTGGATGATGACCTCGATCTCCTTGGCGAGCTCGCTGGCGTCGATCGACGACTGCGCGTAGGCGTCGGCCTGGATCGCGAGCGCATCGGCGAACCGGGCCGCCGGAACGACCGTGTAGTAGCTGGTGTGGTCGTAGATCGTGTGGGCGTTGAGGTAGCCGCCACTCGCCTTGGTCTCGCGCGCGATCTCACCGACGCCGCGGGTCGGGGTACCCTTGAAGTACATGTGCTCGAGGACGTGCGCGATGCCGACCAGGTCGTCCGGCTCGTCGAAGTAGCCGGCCCTGACGTGAGTGACGATGGCGACGGCCGGTGCTCCACGATCCCGCCGCGCGAGCAGCGTGAGGCCGTTCGGGAGCACGGTCATCTCGGGGGGGTTGACGGCGGCGGCGAGGTCTGCCGTGAGGGCGGCGCTCATCAGCGGCTGGTGCGCATGGGGATCGACCTGGTGCTCCGGGCGTCCGTCAGCAGTGACGGTGGGATCGGGCCCCCGTCGGAGTGTCCCGGGGTGGGCTCACGATGCCGGGGCTGGCCCGGCGGGGCCGGGAGCCGTCGAGCCGGTCGAGTCGCCGGCGCAGGCCGTCCAGGGACCGGGGCCCGCCCGCTGGAAGAAGCGCGCCGCCTCGGCGGTCCGTCCGACCCTCGTGAGGCTGCACGCGAGCCAGCCCTGCGCGCCGCGGTCGTCGGGCGCCGCCGACACGGCCCGCACATAGAAGCGGCGCGCGAGCTCCGGGTGTCCGGTCGCGAGCTGAAGTGCGCCCATCTCCCGGAGCGCCGTGGGATCGGTCGGTCCCAACCGAACGGCGGTGGTCAACTCGGTCCGGGCCGTGGTCAGGTCTCCGGTCTCTCGCGCGATGCGCCCGAGATAGGCGTGCGGCAGCGGATCGGTGCTGTCGGCCACGGCGGCCTGTCGCAGCGCCGTGCGCGCCTCATCGAGCCGGCCCGCGCCGTAGGCCGCGATCCCGCGCGACCGCGCCGAGCCGATCCGGGACACCGACCTGATGAGCCCCCCGCCCGCGCCGGCACGGAGGGCAAACGCGATTGCGCCCACGACGACCACCGCCACCAGCAACCCGGCCAGGATCGGTCCGGCCGATGCAGCCGAGCCGGACGCCGACCAGCCGCCGGGGCCCGGTGGGGCCGGCGATGGCGCGGCACCCGGCGAAGGCACTCCCGTCTGCCCCGACGCCGCCGCAGCGACCGCGGCGGCGCCCGCCAACCGCGCCAGCGCGTCCCGCGCCGCGGTCATGTCGGCTTCGGCGAGCGTCACCCCCGACTGCCGGGCCCGCTCGGCGAGGGCGAGGAGATCGAGGAGCGCATGTCCCTGATCGAGCGTGATGAGGTCCCGCTGCCGGAGCGCGCGGACGAGGGCCTGTCCGACCGGCCGGTCGGGCGCGGATGGCGGCGCGTCGGGCACCGCGGTCTGGAGCGTTGCTTCGACCGCGTCCCACGCGCGCGTCACCGCGCCGGTGCGGGCCAGTGCGTCGGTCGTCCGACCCGCGCTCCCGAGGGCGCTCTGCCCCGCCATGGCAGCGGCACCGGCGACCCCGGTACCGGCGCTGCCGGCGCCGCCAGTACTGCCAGTACTGCCAGCGAGCGGCGCGTCGGCAGCGCCGCCGGGCGCCGTCACTGCACGATGCGCAACAAGCCCGCGTCGGCGCTGCCGCGGATGAAGCTCTCGGCGTCTTCGGTCGGGATGGTCACGCCGGTGATCGACTGTCCACGGCGGGCCTCCGTGAGCATGAACTCGGCGACCGAGCGCCCGGAGGCCGCGTCCGCCGCGTCCCGCATCTCGGAGACGATCTCGTCCCAGGTCCCCTCGAACTCGCGCCCATCGCGCACGACCCGGTGCGAGCTCGTATCGCGCTTGGCCGCGAGATCGGTCAGCAGCGCGCCGAACAGCTCCAGCTGATGTCGCGCCTCGTTCTGCGCGTCATCGAGCGCCCGCTGCTCGATCTCGGCCAGCATCTCGTCGATGTCGTTCTCCTCGCCAGCCAGCTCGGCGAGCCGGGCGTCCCACGGGCGAAGCTCCGCATCGTCGTCGGCCAGTCGATAGACGCTCTTCTTGAGCTCGACCAGGCGCCAGATCCCGAGCTCATCCCAGTGATCGTCCGGCGTGGTTCGATCGAGGTGGTACAGCGCAGCCTCGTACTCTCCACGATCGTAGAGGATGTTCCCGAGATAGATGCGGGCCTCGCTGTGGTCGCCGTCGAGCTGGAGCGCCCGGCGGAGCGTGGCGACCGCCTTCTCGTCCTCGCCGAGTCGATGCTGCGCGTAGCCGACACAGGCGACCGCTTCGGCCGAATCGGGAACCTGTTGCACCGCGATATCGAAGAAGTCCCGCGCATCGTCGATCACGCCCTCGCGGAAGAGCGCGCGACCGACCTGGAGCATCAGCTCCACATCGTCGCGATAGCCGAGCTCGAGGATGCGGCGGAAGCTCTTGAGGGCCGCGGCATGCTGGCCGAACTTGAGCAGCGTCTCGCCCAGCCCCGCGAGCGCGTCCTCGTGCTCCGGGTCGAGGACGAGGGCCTCCTCGAAGCTCTTGCGCGCCCACGCGTACTCCTCTCGGGCGAGCCGGGCGTAGCCGACCCCGACGTGCAGCTCTACCGCATTGGGGTAGAGCGCGAGTCCCTCACGGAGCACAGCGAGCGCTTCGTCGTACTGGCCTTCGTTGTACAACTGGTGCGCGCGCTCATCGTACTCCTCGGAACTCAGAAATGGGGTTGGCATATCTCCACGAACCTCCATCGCATGAGGGTCTGCCTATTGTACCATTTGGACGCACCCGAGTTCAACCGGGATGACCGGCATCGCGGCCGGCGTGAGACCTCCACGTCAGTGGCGGGCAGCGCGGGACGTCGATGCATCCCCGTGTCGTACCTCCTCAAAGAACAGACGCGCCGCCGCGTCCGGGATCACGGCCCGAGATGCCGCGTCCAGGAGGGACGAAAGGCAGAAGGCGTGCCCGCCCCGGCGCTCACGGCTGAGCGGCCGTACGGCTCGTGGGGCGGTGGAACTCGCCGCCGGCGTTCCAGGTCGGCACGGCTCGGGCGTCGGCGATGGCCCACCCGAACCCCAGCACGAGCTGTGAGAGTCGGACGGCGCCACGCAGGTCGACACCGGGTCGGTACTCGTCAGACGGTTGGTGGTAGCGGTGCGCGGCGTACGCCGCCTGTTGTGTCTTCCCCCAGTCATCCGGGCGACCGACGAAGTCGGTGCCGGCACCGAGCGAGAGCGCGGGGACACCGGCCCGGGCGAAAGAAAAGTGATCCGAGCGATAGAAGTGTCCCTGCTCCGGGTGGTCGTCGGCCGATACCCGCATGCCGTGCGCCCGGGCGTAGCGGGCGAGGGCGGGGCCCAGTGAGCTCTTGCGCTCTCCGACGGCGCCGAGATCCCTGGTGAGGCCCAGCAGATCGCCGCCGTCGACGTTGAGATCCGCGACGAGATCGGCCGCCGGGACCGGCGGATGCGCGACAAAATACGACGACCCGAGGAGCCCCGACTCCTCGGCCGTCGGGAAGAGGAAGAGGAGCGAGCGCCGCGCGTGTGGGGACGCCGCTGCGGCTCGGGCGATCGCCAGCACGTCCGCCACCCCGGACGCATTGTCTTCGGCCCCGTTGTAGATGGAGTCGCCGTCGACCGGCGGCCCGATGCCGAGGTGGTCCCAATGGGCCGAGAAGACGACCATCTCGTGACGCACGGCAGGGTCGCGGCCGCGGACAAGACCGACGACATTGTCGGCCACGACGCGCTCGACTCGATTGGTGAACGAGAGATCGACCAGGATCCCGGTCGGCAGCGGGCGGAACGCGCGCAGCGATGCGCGTGCGCGGAGGGTGGACAGGTCGAGCCCCGCCGCGGCGAGCAGTGAGGTCGCCGCGCTGTCGGTGATCCAGCCGCGGATCCCGAGTGGTGGGGGCAGTGCCGTGTCCCGCGGCAGGAGGCGCTGCTCCGCGTCCCACGAGCTGACAACCGTGTGCCAGGGATAGCCGGCGTCGGCGGTCGTGTGGATGATGAGGGCGCCGACCGCGCCGCGTCGCTCGGCCTCCTCGAACTTGTACGTCCAGCGCCCGTAATACGTCATTGCCGGCCCGTCGAACAGATCGGGGTCCGTCGGCGTCGCGGGTGGCTCGTTCACGAGCATGAGGAGCACCTTCCCGCGCACGTCGACGCCCTTGTAGTCGTCCCAGCGATACTCGGGAGCGGTCACGCCGTAGCCCACGAAGACCAGCTCCCCGTGGGCCGCGCTGGTCGCGGTGGCGGATCCGGCCCAGACCACGATGTCGGCCGGGTCGCGAAGGGTAGCCGACGCCCGTCCCTCGACGCTGGCCCGCATCGTGGCGTGATTGGCGGTCACGACATCGATCGGAACGGGCTGGAAGTACGACCCGCGCCACCCCGGCTCGACGCCGGCGCTCTCCAGTGCGCTCGCGATGTACTCGGCCGCGAGCCGTCCACCGCGCCGCCCCGGGGCGCGCCCTTCCAGCAGGTCGGAGGCGAGGAAGCGGAGATGCGCGTCGATCTCACCGGTCGTGATTGCCGCGCTCCGTTGCGGCGGCGCGATCGGCACCGGTGACTGCGCGGCGGCCGCGGGGGCCCGGCAGGTCGCAAGACAGGCGGCCACCGACACGCCGACCAGCAGCACGGGCGAGCGCGAGCCGTTCCAGCGCGTCGGCATGCGCCCTATGTTAGCATGCGCGGCGACGAGCCGCCCGGTCGTCATCCGCGGCTCGCGGTCGGGTCGCCTGGCCGCCGGATCGGACTTGACGACGGGGCGGTAGCGTAGTCCTTGCGAGGTGGGTCGGTCGGGCCCAGCCGCGCCGGGCGCGGAGACGGCCCGCTGTCCCGCCATCGCGTCTTCATCACTTCACTCGAGGACCCATCGATGCTCGTACGGACCCGCGCGCTGGTTGCGGCCATCACGGTCGCGGTCGTGCTTCCGGAGTTGGCGTCAGGGCAGAGCGCAGCCCTCCGTGGCACGACCACCGCAGACGGGCCGGTGCAGTTGGCGTCCGCTGCGATCGGTGCGGCGGCGCTCCCGGCCGGCTTTGCCAGCCGACCGGCTGAGGTCAGCGTCGCCGACGGGGGGACGCCGGTCAGCGCGTCCGTCGCGGACGCGGACGGGACGGCGAGCAATGCCGGCGAGTCGGTCGCGGCCCATCCCGACCTGGCGCCGACCCCGCTCATCCCGGCCGGCTCCAACGACCCTGAACCGCTGTCGCTGGCATCGTCGGCGGCTGGCCCGAGCGCGGCGCTCGCCACGGCCGGCATCCACGCGCAGATCGCCCGGGAGGCCGTGACGCCGGCCGAGCAGGCGCAGCGGGCCGCGCACCACGGCGGGCTGGGAACAGATGGCGCGCTCATGATCGTCGGGGGCGCCGCCTTCATCGCGGGGCTGATCATCGGGGGCGGGGCCGGGACGGCCATCGCGATCGGTGGGGCGGCCGTCGGGCTGTATGGGCTATACCTGTATCTCCAATAACCGCAAGCACTTCCCGTCAATGGCTCGCCCGACCCGGTTGCTCGCCCCCCTCGCCGAGCGTCTCTGGATGTATGGCGCGGACGACGCCGGAGCAGGCCAATCGAGTGCACAGTGTCGTCAGCCTCGTGGCCAAGATCGTCACCGCGGCCGCGGCGCTCGCGACGGTTCTGGGGTACGTGCATAGCGTCGGGCTCGACGGATCGGGGACGCGCCGAACCATCGGGACCTTTGGGGCGGCCTGGGTGGGGATCTCCCCGGCCGCCGACACGGCGGGCGCGATCGGGGACAGCGTGCATCTGGCCGCGACGGTCACCGACCGGCACGGGACGGCGCTCGTCGGCGCCACCATCGCCTGGAGCTCCACGGATTCGGCGGTGGCATCGGTCAGCGATGGCGTCGTGGTCGCGAGGGCTCCTGGCACGACGACCGTCGTGGCGGCGGTCGGAGAGCTGATGGCCCGGGCGATGGTGGTCGTGCGTCCGCGCGTGGCCGCCCTGCACCTCGCGAGCGACAGCGCGGTCACGCTCGCCGAGGGGGACGCGCGGGCCGTGTCGCTCCGCGCAACCGACGCACGCGGCCACCCCCTGCGCGCCGACGCGACACCAGCCGTCTGGCGGAGCGGTGACACGCTCGTCGCTGCCGTCGACTCGGTAGGACGGGTGAGCGGCAAGGCAGCCGGGCGGACGACCATCTCGGCGTCGGTCGCCGGTGTCTCGGCCCAGATGCCGATCACCGTCGTGCCGGTTCCCGGGTCCCTCACGGTCGTGAGCGGGAGCGGGCAGGATGCCGCCGCCGGCGGCCCCCTGCCGACGCCGATCGTGATCCGCCTCACGTCGCGTCGCGGCCGGCCGATGCCCGGCGTGAGCGTGCACTTCCGGCGGGTGGACGCGGGCGGCACGACCGATCTGGGCACCGCCGTGACCGACGGTGACGGGAAGGCACGACGCACCTGGCGGCTCGGGGAGTTCCCGGGGCGGCAGCGGCTGCTCGCGAGCGTCGACGGATTGGACAGCACGGCGCTGGCGGAGGCCGAAGCCGAGCCCGTGGCCGCGAACACGCGCATTGCGCTGCTCGAGGACGGGCAGCGGGCGCCGATCGCGACCACGGTGCCGGCACACGTCGGGATCCGGCTCACCGACTCGAGCGGCCGCGCCCTGGTGGACGTGCCGGTGCGGTGGGAGACGCTCGACGGCGGGACCGTCGCCGGGGCCGGGGCACGCTCCGATTCCACGGGGACCGCCGAGGCGACGTGGGTCCTCGGCCCGACGGCGGGGCGGCAGCGGGTGCGGGTATTCGTCGGCAACGGGCGGCTGGTCAAGCCGGCGCTCCTCCACGTGACCGCCCTGCCCGGACCGGCCGCCAGTGTGCGTGCGGTCGCCGGCGCGGGACAGCGGGCGGCGGTCGGGACCACCCTGCCCAAGGCGATCGTGCTGCGCGTCGCCGACGCGGCGGGGAACGCCGTCCCCGGCGCGCGGGTGACGCTGGCGCCGGCCGCCGGCGCCGTCCCGGACAGTGCGCCAGTCACCGACACGGCCGGCGTCGTCCGGACACGCTGGACGCTGCCGATCGCGGCCCGACCCGCGGTGTATCATCTGACGGCACGCGTCGAAGGCGTCGTCCAACCGGTCGACGTCACCGCTGCCGGCATCCCGCCGGCGGCGCGCGCGCCGTCCCGCAGCCGACGCCGGCACGTGTGAGCGGGCGTGGTCTCGCCGGCCGTGAGTCCCGCATGAACGCACGTGTCGCATTCGTGCTCGGTGGCGGAGGCCTGAAGGGGTTCGCGCACATTGGCGTGCTGCGGGCGCTGAACGAGGCCGGGATCCGGCCGACGGTGTACGCGGGCACGAGCATCGGAGCGCTCGTCGCGGCGGCGAGTGCCGCGGGCATGCCGACCGACCTCATGGCCGAGCGGGCACTGCGGCTCCAGCGGCGCGACCTCTTTCGCCTGAACCACGTCGGCATGCTGCTCGAGCGCCGCCGCGCGGCGTCGATCTATGCCGGGGAGCCGCTGCGGGCGCTGTGCGACGCCAACGTGCCGGGCGGCACGTTCTCGGACCTCCCGGTCCCCGTCCTCGTCAACACCTTCGACGTGCGCGGGGGCACGCAGGTCGTCTGGGGGTTGCCCGGCCTCCGGCACGTCTCGGTCGTCGACGCCGTGTACGCGTCGTGCGCGCTGCCCGGGTTCTTTCCGCCGGGGCGCGTCGACGGGCGGTTGTGCATCGACGGCGGCACGATCGACAACCTCCCCGTCCAGGTCGCGGCGGTCGGGATGGACGCGCTGATCGCGGTCGACGTGGGGAGCACTGATCTGACCCACGATGCGGACGTGGCCGAGCAGGGCTTCGCGAGCACCTACATGCGCGCCGCGACCGCGATGATGCACGCCCTCCAGCAGGTGCCGCTCACGCGCTGGGAGGGACCGCCGATGTTGCTCATCCGGCCACGGATCGCGCACATCGGGTGGCTCAGCTTCGCGCACACGGAGGAGATCATCGCCGAGGGATACCGCGCCGCCCGTGAAGCGCTCGCGACCTGGGACGACGTCCTGGCGGCCGCCGGCGGTGTGTTCCCTCGCCGGTGCGTGCGGATCGCCGTCGACCGCGCGCGGTGCACCGGCTGTGGCCTGTGCGTGGCGCTGGCGCCGGACACGATGGGGCTCGACACCACCGGTCACGCGTACCCGAAGGCGGACCGATTCCATTGGTCACCGGCGGACGGTGATTTCATCCACCAGTGTCCCACGAGCGCGCTGTCCGTGCACTCGTCCGGGCCGGGTCCCCTGTCGGAGGCCGGCGCGGGCGTCGACGAGTGGGGCTGGGGAGGCGCGTGACGGCTACTTCACGAGCTGTCGCAGGACGTAGGAGAGAATGCCTCCGTGGCGATAGTACGCGAGCTCCTCGGGGGTATCGATGCGCGCCTGGACCGCGAACGCCGTATCGTGCCCCTCGGGCGTCCGGGCGTGCACGATGAGGCGGGCCCGCGGCCGGAGCGCATCCGAGACCCCCTCGATCTCGTAGCGCTCGAACCCCGTGAGCCCGAGCGACTGCCGGGTCGCCCCATCCATGAACTCGAGCGGCAGCACACCCATGCCGACGAGATTGGAGCGGTGGATGCGCTCGAATGACTCGGCGATGACGGCGCGGATCCCGAGCAACCGCGTGCCCTTGGCCGCCCAGTCGCGCGAGGAGCCCGTGCCGTACTCCTTGCCGGCGATGACGAGCAACGGGGTCTCGGTCCGCGCGTACGCGACCGCGGCGTCGTAGATCGTGAGAGCCTCCCCGGCGGGGCTCATCCGTGTCCACCCCCCTTCCGTGCCGGGTGCGAGCTCGTTCCGGAGGCGGATGTTGGCGAAGGTGCCCCGGACCATGACCTCGTGATTGCCGCGCCGCGCGCCGTAGGAGTTGAAATCGGCGCGCGCGACGCCCCGATCGATCAGCCACTGGCCCGCCGGACTGCGCACGGGGATCGTCCCGGCCGGAGAGATGTGGTCGGTCGTGATCGAGTCGCCCAGGAGCGCGAGCACGCGCGCGCCGGCGATCGGTGCGATGGGGGACGGTGTCCGCGTCATCCCCTCGAAGTAGGGAGGATGCTTGACGTACGTGGAGCGCTCGTCCCAGGCGTAGCGATCTCCGGTCGGGATCGGGAGCGCACGCCACCGCTCATCCCCCTCGAACACGCTCGCGTATTGATCCCGGAACTGCTCGCGCTTGACCGCCTGACGGATCTGCTGCGCCACGTCGCGCGGCGCGGGCCAGACGTCCCGGAGAAAGACCGGACCTCGCACACCGACGCCGAGCGGCTCGGTCGCGAGATCGATGTCCATGCGGCCGGCCAGCGCGTAGGCGACCACGAGCGGCGGTGAGGCGAGGTAGTTGAACCGCGTCAGCGGGTTGACTCGACCCTCGAAGTTCCGATTGCCGGAGAGCACCGCGGCGGCCACCAGGTTGTGCCCCTCGATCGCCTCCGCGATCGGCTCGGGGAGCGGGCCCGAGTTGCCGATGCAGGTCGTGCATCCGTAGCCGACGACGTTGAACCCGAGCGTGGCGAGATCCTCGAGCACGCCGGCCTCGCGCAGATAGTCGGTCACGACTTTGGACCCCGGCGCGAGGCTCGTCTTGACCCAGGGTTTGGTGGACAGCCCTGCCCGCACGGCGTTCCGCGCGAGGAGGCCGGCGGCGAGCATCACCGACGGGTTCGAGGTATTCGTGCAGCTCGTGATCGCGGCGATCACGACGGAGCCGTGCCGGAGCACGAACTCACGGCCGTTGAGCGCACAGGAGACACCCGGCTCGTGCTGCGGTTGTGCCCCACCCTCGTCGTCCTCCACCATGACCGCCCGCGACGTGTCCGCGGCGACCGGCGCGCCGCGCGCGGTCGCGGCCGGTGCGGCGCCGACCCGGTCGAGATCCGCCCGAAGGGCCTCCTGAAACATCGACTTCGCGCGGGAGAGCGGCACCCGATCCTGCGGCCGCTTGGGACCGGCGAGGCTCGGCTCGACGGTCGCGAGGTCGAGGCTCAGCGTGTCGGCAAACACGGGATCGGGCGTTCCATCGGTGCGGAACAGCCCCTGCGCTCTGGCGTAGGCCTCGACGAGCTGAACGTGCTGCTCCGGTCGCGCGGTCAGGCGCAGGTAGGCGAGTGTCTCGGCGTCGACGGGGAAGAAGCCCATCGTCGCGCCGTACTCCGGCGCCATGTTGGCGATCGTCGCCCGGTCCGCGAGCGACAGGCTCGAGAGCCCCGCGCCGTAGAACTCCACGAATTTTCCCACCACGCGCTTCTGCCGGAGCATCTGCGTCACGGTGAGCACGAGATCGGTCGCCGTGGCACCTGGCGGGAGCTCGCCGTGCAAGCGGAAACCGACGACCTCCGGTACCAGCATCGAGAGAGGTTGCCCCAGCATGGCCGCCTCGGCCTCGATGCCACCGACGCCCCAGCCGAACACGCCGAGTCCGTTGACCATCGTCGTGTGCGAGTCGGTGCCGACCAGCGAGTCGGGATAGGCGACCGTCTCGGCCCCCTCTCGCCGCGTGAACACGACCGATGCCAGGTACTCGAGGTTCACCTGGTGGACGATGCCGGTGTCCGGCGGCACGACGCGAAAGTTCTGAAATGCCGTCTGCCCCCAGCGCAGAAAGGCGTAGCGCTCCTGGTTGCGCTCGAGCTCGAGCCGGGCGTTGATCAGGAAGGCTGCATCCGACCCGTACTCGTCGACCTGGACGGAGTGGTCGATCACGAGGTCGACCGGTTGGAGCGGATTGATGCGGCTCGGCTGCCCGCCGAGGGCGGCGATCGCGTCCCGCATCGCCGCCAGATCGACCACCGCGGGGACGCCGGTGAAGTCCTGGAGGAGGACGCGGCTCGTTCGAAACGCGATCTCACGATCGGCGGGATGCGCCACGTCCCACCGTGCGAGGGACTCGATGTCTGCTCGTTTGACGAACGCGCCGTCCTCATTGCGCAGCAGGTTCTCGAGCAGGATCTTCAAGCTGATGGGCAGCCGATCGACGGTGGATCCCTCGAGTTGCCGGACCGCGTCGAGCTTGAAGATGAGGTACGACTCGCCGCCGACGGTCAGGGTCGAGCGGCTGCGAAAGGAATCGGGATGTGCCATGCGGGCGTCCCTGGCTACAGCGCCAAGCGGTGCCGGCCGGATCGGGCTCGATCGGCCCGGCGTGGATCACGGAGCCACTGCGCGCCGGGCGCGCAGGCTACAGGAAATCTAACGGAGCGACGCCGATCCGGCGGCGGCAGCGGAGAGGTGAGATGACGGGACGGCCCTTGGATGTCGCAGACCTGACGTGCGAGCTGGTGCGGATCCCATCGGTGAGCGGCAGCGAGGCCGATGTGGTCGGGGCCGTCGACTCGCTCCTGCGCGGGCGCGGATGGACGACGCGACGGATCCCGGTGACACCGGGCCGAGACGATCTCCTCGCGACGACCGACGCGAGCCCGCTCGTGACACTGTCGACGCATCTGGACACCGTCCCGCCGTTCATCCCTCCACGTCGCGAGGGCGGGCGCATCGCCGGACGCGGCGCGTGCGACGCCAAAGGGATCGCGGCGGCGATGATCTGTGCCGCCGAGCGGCTCCGCGCACGTGGTGTGTCGGTCGCCCTGCTCTTCGTGGTCGGCGAGGAGACGGTGCACGACGGTGCCGCGGCCGCCAATCCGGTCGCGACGACGAGCCGCGTGCTCATCAACGGCGAGCCGACCGAGAGTCGCCTCGCCGTCGGGACCAAGGGCGCGCTCCGTGTCGTCGTGCGCACGACCGGGCGAGCCGCCCATTCGGCCTACCCCGAGCTCGGCCACTCGGCGGTCGACGACCTGGTGGCTTTGCTGTCTCGACTCCCCACTGTGCCGCTACCGAGCGACCCGGTGCTCGGCCCCACGACCATCAACGTCGGCCTGGTCTCCGGCGGGGTTGCCGAGAACGTCGTCGCGCCGTTCGCCGAGGCGCGGATGCTCGTGCGCCTCGTCACCGACGTCGAGGCGATCGCGCCACGGTTACGCGCCTGGGCCGAGCCGGTTGCGGCCCTCGAGCTCGAGTCCCTCGTCCCGCCGGTACGACTCAGGACGGTAGCGGGATTCGACACGGTGGTCGTGGCCTACGCCACCGACATCCCGCGCCTGTCGCGGTGGGGGACACCGTACCTGTTCGGTCCGGGATCGGTTCACGTCGCGCACACCGACGACGAATGGATCGACGTCGCGGAGCTCGCGGCGGCGGTCGGCGCGTACGAGCGGCTCGCGGTCGGTGCACTCGCAGCGGACCGGGCGACAGTCGCCTCGCCCGCTGCGGCCGCAGGCATCAGGGGGTCGTAGCGCCGCCGCCCGGGGCCTGGGACGTGCCAGGGTGGGCGGGCGAGGGGGCCGAGGAGGAGGGAGAGGGGGATGGAGAGGGCGGCGCGCCGACGTGGGTCGTGTCGGGAGCGCTAGCCGGCGGAGCGCTGGGCGGCGGAGCGCTGGGCGGCGGGGCGCCGGCCGGTGTGCCCAGGCCGGTGTTCGCGGTGAAGATGGCGAAGCTCGTGTCATTTGCGATCGCGTCCACCGTCACCTGGGACGGCATGAACGCATCGCCCGAGCTCTCGAGCGAGATCACGTGCGGACCGGGCTCAATGCGGATCACGAGCGGCGAGAACCCGAACGTGCGCCCGTCCACGCGCACGCGCGCCGTGCCGCCGTGCGAGACGACCCGGATGTACGCGGACGCATCGCCGCCGGGGTTGGGCGGCGCCCCCTGTGCCGCGAACAGCACCGGGTCGGCGGCGACCGGCGGCCGCACGCGGGCGTCGCGCGGCGCGGCGGTGTTGACGTCGAAGGTCGTGTCGATGTCGATCGCGGAGTCGGCGGCCGCGGCCCCGGTCGAATCGTGGACCGCCGCTGCGCGGTGCCGCAGCGCCGCCGGATGGGCGAAGGCGGGTGGACGGAGCACCAGGGCCAGGTACAGGGCCACCGCCGCCCCGGCGAGCAACGACAGGAAGGCAACCGTGCCGCCGAGTCCCGCGCCCGCCGGCGCCGGCTCCGGCGCGACGGCGGTGGGAACGCCGGTTCGCGTGACGCTCGAGACCGGGCGACTGCCCCCCAGGGCCTCGACGAAGGCAGAGGCGGAGGAGAAGCGTCCCGACGCGGACTTGGCCATCGCGCGCTTGAGCGCAAGGTCGACGAACGGCGGCAGTGTGTTCACGAGCGTCGAGGCCGTCGGCACCTCGGCCGACAGGTGCAGCTTGAGCAGATCCTGCACGCGCACGGCCTCGAACGGGCGGCGGCCGGTGAGCATCTCGAAGGCCATCACGCCGAGCGCATACTGGTCCGCGGGCGGGTCGATCTCCTCGCCCCGCCATTGCTCGGGTGACATGTAACCGGGTGAGCCGATCACGGCGCCCGTGCCGGGTCCCATGTCGCCGGCACCAAGCGCCTTGGCGATCCCGAAGTCCGACACCATCGCGTGTCCGCTCTCGGCGATCAGGACGTTGGCCGGCTTGATGTCGCGGTGCACGACACTCTGCCCGTGGGCGTAGTCGAGCGCGCTCGCGACATCGCGCAGGATCTCGAGCGCGTGGTGAAAATCGAGCGTGCGATGGCCGTCGAGCATGTCCTCGAGCGTGCCGCCGCGCACGAGACGCATCGTGTAGTAGGCGACGGTGTTCCGCTGGCCGACGGCGAAGATCGGCACGACGTTCGGGTGATCGAGCCGGGCCGCGAGCTTGGCCTCGCGCTCGAACCGGGCGTACGCTTCGGGGGAGAGCACCGGGTCGAGGGCGAGCACCTTGAGCGCGACCTCGCGGTCCAGGGCCATCTCGCGGGCGCGAAAGACGATCCCCATCCCTCCGCGGCCGAGGAGCTCCACGAGCTGATAGGCGTCACCGATCGCGTCCTGGAGCCGAAGCCGGATGCGCTCCGCCTGCTCGGCCGAGTTGCCACCGGTGATGGTCGCCCCGCACCGAACGCACGTCGTGGCTCCGGGCGCGATCGTCGCACCACACCGCGCGCATCCCCCCGGCAGGCCGACGGGAGTCGTCACGCCTGCGGCCACAGACTCGCGGGGGCTGCCAGAGCTGCCGGTCACTAGTCTCCGCAGGCCGAAGTCGGGGCCCACTCCCGCGCGATCGTCGCGGGATGGCGGGCCGGCCCCCCTAATGAGGGGGCTCTCAGGGTGACGGCCTCATCCGCACGGACGTCACGTCTCGCGGTCGGTCAGAATGGCCGGTGGCGGTCTGCCGTCGCGAAATCGAACGGTCCATAGGAGGCGGGTGCGGGGGCGGCGAAATTGGGGGGAGAAATGGTCGATCCCAGAGCCCTCGCCCGCGAGCTCTACGCTGCCGCGATCGCCGGGGCGGACCCGGAAGCGGCCGCCCGATCCGCCGTCGCGCGACTCACCCCGGCGCCGACGCCCGGGGCCCGGACCTGGATCATCGCGATCGGCAAGGCGTCGATCGCGATGACGAGCGGCGCGGTGCGGACGCTCGTCGATCGCGGGATCGTGCCCGCGGGCGGCGTCGTCGTCGCTCCGTCCGCGGCGCCATCGCCCCACCCGGCGGTCGAGGTGATCGTCGGCGACCACCCCGTCCCCGGCGCGCGATCACTCGCTGCCGCCCGCGCCATCGGAGAGATCGTCGCCCGGGTGCGGCCCGGCGACCTGGTGCTCGCCCTCATCTCCGGCGGCGGCACGAGCCTCGCCGCCGCGCCCGATGACGCAGCCGGGCTGACGCAGGAGGATGTCGCGTCGCTCTATCGATCGCTCCTACGCTCGGGCGCCGACATCGCGACGATGAACGCCGTGCGCAAGCGCCTCACGCGCTGGGGCGCGGGACGCCTTGCGCGGGCGCTCGCCGGCGCACGGCTGGTGTGCCTCGCCGCATCCGATGTCGCCCACGACGACGTGGCGGTGATCAGCTCGGGTCCGTGCAGCCCGGACCCGGTCACCGCCCCCACCCTCGTGGGCTCGCTCCAGGCGGCGGGGTTGTGGTCCGCGATACCGGGCGCCGCCCGCATGGCGCTCGAGGCGGCCGCGCGCGGGGAGCTGCCCGAAACGCCCAAGCCGTCCGACCCGGCCTTCCGCCAGGTCACGACCCGCGTGATCCTCGCCAACGCGCAGGCGCTCGCGGCCACCGCCGCGCGCGCCTCGGCCCTCGGCATCGATGAGGTGGTCGTCGCCACCGCCCCGCTCATCGGCGAGGCGTCGATCTGCGGCGTCCGCCTGGCGAGCGAGCTGCTCGCGCTCCGCAAGCGCGAGCGCCTGCCGAAGCTCACGCGATGCGTCATCTGGGGCGGCGAGACGACCGTGACGCTCGGGCCCGCCCCGCCCGCGACCGACGGATCGCCGCGCGGCGGCCGAAATCAGGAGCTGGCGCTCGCCGCCGCGCGGTCGCTCGGTGACGCCGGCGATCGCGCCGAGGGCGTCGTACTGCTCGCCGCCGGCACCGACGGCCGTGACGGACCGACCGACGCTGCCGGCGCGATCGTGGATCGCTGGACCTGGTCGGCGATCGGATCCGCGGGCCGCGATCCGGCCGCCGATCTGGCGTGCCACGACGCCTACGACGCCCTCGACGCGGCAGGGGCGCTTCTGCGGACCGGACCGAGCGGCACGAATGTGATGGACGTCGTGATCGGGCTACTTTTGTAGACCATGCACCGGACGTTCACGGTTGGGCTCGTGCAAGCGGCCGTCTCTGCCGACGCTGCGGCCAACCTCCGCAACGCCGTGGCCCGGATCCGCGACGCGGCGACGCGGGGCGCGCAGATCGTCTGCCTCCAGGAGCTCTTCAACTCGCAGTACTTCTGCAAGGCGCAGCGCGGCGAGCGGTTCGACATCGCCGAGCCGATCCCGGGGCCGACGACGGACGTGATGCAGTCGCTCGCCCGCGAGCTGGCGCTCGTGCTCGTGGTCCCGCTCTTCGAGCGGCAGGCGCCGGGTGTGTACCGCAACTCGGCGGCCGTGATCGACGCCGACGGCGCGCTGCTCGGCGTCTACCGCAAGATGCACATCCCCGACGATCCGCTCTTCTACGAGAAGTATTACTTCACGCCCGGCGACGCCACCCAGGACGAGCGGGCGACGACCCCGGGTGCCGCGACCGGGTTCCGGGTCTGGTCGACCCGCTACGCCCGTATCGGCGTGCTGATCTGCTGGGATCAGTGGTACCCCGAGGCCGCGCGCATCACGAGCCTGCTCGGCGCCGACATCCTCCTCTATCCGACGGCGATCGGCTGGCATCCGTCCGAGAAGGCGGAGTACGGGCCCGCCCAGGTCGAGGCGTGGCGCACCATCCAGCGCAGTCACGCGATCGCCAACGGCGTCTATGTCGCCGCGGCCAACCGCGTCGGTCACGAGCCGGAGCCGGGGACGGATGGGCTCGAGTTCTTCGGGCACTCCTTCGTGAGCGACCCCTTCGGCCGGATCATCGCCGACGCGGGGACCGACCCGCAGGTGCTGATCGCCCGGTGTGACACGGCGGTGATCGAGGATACGCGTCGCAACTGGCCCTTCCTCCGCGATCGGAGGATCGACGCGTACGAGCCGATCCTCCAGCGGTATCTCGGGTAGCCGCGTGCCGGCGCGTGCGGGCGGGGGAGGCCGCAGGCGAACGACGGACGGCGGCGCCGCCGGTCGCCGCATGCCGGCCGAATGGGAGGCCCATGCGGCGACGTGGATCGCGTGGCCGCATCACGAGCCGGACTGGCCGGGCAAGCTCGACGCGGTCACCTGGGTGTACGCCGAGATCGTGCGCGTGTTGGCGCCACACGAGCGGGTGGAGATCCTCTGCCCGGACGACGCCGTGCAGGAGCGAGCCCGGCACGCGCTCACGGCGCACGGCGTGGCGCGTGACGGCTACCGCCTGCACATCGTGCCGACCGATCGAGCGTGGCTCCGCGACTCGGCGCCGATGGCTGTCGCCGCTGGCGGCCGGGTCGAGCTGGTGCGCTGGCAGTTCACCGGCTGGGCCAAGTACGACAACTACGCCGCGGACGCCGAGGTCGGACCTGCGGTCTCGACGATCACCGGGCTGCCGCTGGTGGACGCCCGGCGCCCGGACACCGGCGGCGTGGCGGTGCTCGAGGGCGGGGCGATCGATGTCAACGGCGCCGGCCTCGCGCTGGTGACCGAGGAGTGCCTGCTCTCGGACGTGCAGCTCCGCAACCCGGGGTTGACGCGTGACGGCTACGAGCAACTGTTCCGAACGTACCTCGGGGTCCGGCAAACACTCTGGCTGGGCTCTGGCTGCGCGGGGGATGACACGCACGGGCACGTGGACGATGTCGCCCGATTCGTGGCGCCGGACGTGGTCGTCCTCGCGTACGAGCCGGACCCCGCGGACGACAATCACGAGGCATCGAAGGAGAACCTGCGGCGCCTGCAGCTCGCCGGCGGGAACGGCGGCGCGTTCCGCGTCGTGTGCCTGCCATACCCACGTCCCGTCACGATGGAAGGTCGCCGACTGCCGGCGAGCTACGCGAACTTCTATCTCGCCAACGGCCTGGCGCTCGTGCCGACCTTCAACGACCCGCAGGACCGCATTGCCCTGACCCGGTTGGCCGAGCTGATGCCGGACCGGCGCATCGTCGGCATCCACGCGGTCGATCTCGTATGGGGCTATGGCACGCTGCATTGCCTCACGCAGCAGCAACCCCGCACCCCGAACGGCGCATGACGCCGGCACGTGGAAGCGTCGGCCGCCTGCGCGGCCTGGCGTGGCGCCTGACGTGCCGCCTGACGTGCCGCCTGACGTGCCGCCTGGCGCGGCGGGCGGCCCGCCGATCGGGCCGCGGCGCGGCATGCCGCGTCGCCTTCGGGGCGATGATCGGCGTCACCGTCTGCATGGCGGTCGGTGTGGCCGTGCCGACAGCGGCGGCGGCGCAGGCGAGTCCCCGGACCACGGACCCGGGAGCGGACCATGCCGCGCGTCGACCGGCCGGCCGACCCGGCGCGGCCGTCCCGCCGACCGGCCGCCGCGGCGCGAGCGCAGACACGGCCCCGCCGCCGACGCAGCCGGCGACGGCGCCCGCCAGGCCGATCATCGAGCCGGTCGCCGATCTCGTGGTCGGCGATGGCGTGATGGTGATCAAGGCCGGGACCGGGAAGCTCGTCTACATCGGCATCGGGTCTGCCACCACGACCTCGACGGTGACCGTCCCGGCGAGCGCGGTCGATGAGTTCGTCGCCGAGACGCAGACCATCGTGCGCCTCGGGACGAGGCGGCTGCCGACACAGGTCCTCGACCGGCCGGTGCTGGAGGAGGGGACGACGGGTCGGGCGCTGTCGGTGACACGCCACATCGAGCGCCCGCAGCGGCCACGCGCCGCTCGGCCCAGCGTGGAGTATCACTTCTTCGTGTCCGACGAGCATCTGCGCGGGTTCACGATACCGGCCACGCCGGTCGAGACAAAGGCCGTTCTGCTCGCGCTGCATCGCGCCGCGCGCCGGGCGAACGCGCTGAGCGCGCCGCCAGACAGCACGCCACCGGCGCGCCCCGCACGGCGGGCGCGAGCGCGACCGGCGCATTGACGGGGCGGACGGCCTGATCGTCGCTCCGCTATGATCGCGATCTACGGGCTCGCGTTGCTGGCGCTTCAGGGAAGCGGCGATACCGTGGCGGTGGCGCTCCGGGCCGCAGTCGATCGCGTCGCGCTCCACGGACTCGCCGCTGGCGGATTCCCGGGGGTGGCCGTGGTGGTCACACGCGGTCGGGAGACCCTCCTGTCGCGCGGGTACGGGCACGTCGATTGGGACCCGCGCTCGCCGGCGGTGGATCCGGCGCGGACGCTCTACGACCTCGCGTCGCTCACCAAGGTCGTGGCCACGGCGACGGCGGCGATGGCCCTTTACGACGCGGGCCGCCTGAGCCTCGACGCGCCGGTGTCCCGGTACCTCCCTCGCTGGCACGGGGGCGGACGGGAGCGAGTCACCGTGCGCGAGCTGCTCACGCATCGCGCGGGGCTGCCGGAGGGCCTCGAGCTCTGGCGTGTGGCCCGGACGCCGGCGGCCGCTCGTCGGGCGGTGCTCGAGACCCCGCTCGTCTACCCACCCGGCGCGCGATCGCTGTACTCCGATCTCGGGCCCGATGTGCTGGGGTTCGTCATCGAGTCCATCACCCACGAACGGCTCGACGCGTACCTCGCGCACCGCGTGTACGGGCCACTCGGCATGGCACACACGCGCTTCCGGCCCCGAGCGGACGACTTGCGCGACGTCGCCCGCACCGAGGCCCCACTCGGCCGCGTGCACGACCGCGCGGCTGCCGCCCTCGGCGGGGTCGCCGGCCATGCGGGGCTGTTCGCATCGGCGGACGATCTCGCGCGCTTCGCCCGGATGATGCTCGCGGGCGGACGCGCGAATGGGCTGCGCATCGTCAGCGATTCGGCGATCGCACGCTTCACGACGCGCACCGCCGGCACGCGCGCGCTCGGATGGGACACCTGTGCCGGCGGGGCGAGCTGCGGGCAGTACATGGGACCGGACGCGTACGGCCATACCGGGTATACGGGCACGTCGATGTGGATCGATCCCGAGCACGATCTGGCGGTGATCGTGCTCGCGAACTGGGCCAGTGGGACCGCGGCGCATGCGGCCGGGCCGATCGCGATCCTCGACGACGTACGCGCCGACATTGCCGACCTCGCCGTCGCCGCCGTGGCCGGGCGCGGCGGGCGGCAGGCAGTGCCGCCGCTCGCCGGTGTGGCACTCCGGTCGGACGGCGCGCGCGGGTGGGGATTACGTTCCACTGTACGTGGAGCCCTCTATCCCTGACCCGCCCCGGTCGTCGTCGGGGCAGCCGGCGATCGTGCTTCTGAGCGGCGGACTCGACTCGACGGTCGTGCTCGCCCACGCGTTGCGGGACGGATTCCGACCGATGGCGCTGACGTTCCGGTACGGACAGCGGCATGCGCACGAGGTCGAGGCGGCAGCGCGGATTGCCCGCTACTCCGGCGTCCCTCATCGCATCGTCGAGATCGATCTGCGCGCGACCGGCGGCTCGGCGCTGACGGATGATGTCGCCGTGCCGAAGGATCGGCGCGCCGACGCGGCCGCGGGCATCCCGGTCACCTACGTGCCCGCCCGCAACACGATCTTTCTCGCGTATGCGCTCGCCTGGGCCGAAGTGCTGGTCGCCCATGACATCTTCATCGGTGTGAACGCCATCGACTACTCCGGCTATCCCGACTGCCGGCCGGAGTTCATCGCGGCCTTCGAGCGCGTCGCCAACCTGGCCACCCGCACCGGCGTGGAGCGCGGTGCGCCGTTCCGCATCCGCGCCCCGCTCATCGGGATGCGCAAGCGTGAGATCATCCGGCTCGGACGGGCACTCGGGGTCGACTTCGCGGCGACGACCAGCTGCTACGATCCGGATGCCACCGGCGCCGCCTGCGGGCATTGCGATGCCTGCCAGTTGCGGCGGGCGGGGTTCGCCGACGCCGGGATCGTCGACCCCACGCCGTATCAGCCCGCCTCACTGACTCCGCGCTGACGCACCGGCCGTATGACGTATACGGTGAAGGAGATCTTTCACACGCTCCAGGGCGAAGGAGCGCAGGCCGGGCGACCCGCGGTGTTCCTCCGCTTCGCGGGGTGCAATCTCTGGACGGGGCGCGAGAGCGACAGAGGGGACGCCGTCTGCCGGTTCTGCGACACCGATTTTGTCGGCACCAACCCCGACGGGGGCCGCTTCGCGTCGGCCGACGCGCTGGCCGACGCCGTCGCGGGGCGGTGGCCCGCCGGCCTCGGCCATCGATTCGTCGTCTGTACCGGGGGCGAGCCCCTCCTCCAGTTGGACGAGCCCCTCATCTCGGCACTCCGCGCCCGCGCGTTCACGATCGCCGTCGAGACCAACGGCACCCTCGCCCCGCCCCCGGGGATCGATTGGACGTGCGTCTCGCCCAAGGCCGACGCGCCGCTCGTCCTCGATCACGGCGACGAGCTCAAGCTCGTCTACCCGCAGGAGCGGGGTGAGCCCGAGCGATACGCGAAGCTGGCGTTTCGCCATTTTTTCCTTCAGCCGATGGATGGGCCGGCGCTGAGCGACAACACCCGGCGAGCGGTCGCGTACTGTCTGGCGCATCCGCAGTGGCGCCTCAGCCTTCAGACGCACAAACTGCTCGGAATCCGCTGACGCCTGATGGAGCTCTTCGCCGACTTCCGCTTCGAGGCCGCGCATCGGCTGCCGCACGTCCCGCCGGAGCACATGTGCGCGCAGCTGCACGGGCACTCCTACGGCGTGCGCCTGACGGTGGCCGGCCCGGTTGACCCACAGACGGGCTGGGTCGTCGATTTCGCTGTGATCGCGACCGCGTTCGAGCCGCTCCGCGCGCGGCTCGATCACCACTACCTGAACGAGATCGACGGCCTCGAGAATCCGACCAGCGAGCGGCTCGCCTGCTGGCTGTGGGAACGGCTGTGGCCGGCCCTTCCATCTCTGTCGGCTGTGGAGGTCCGGGAAATGCCTGGGTTAGGCTGCGTCTATCGGGGGCCGGGTTCGGTTGTCTAGATTTCTGACAATGCCACTCCGACATGCTCGGTTGGCGGGCATGGTGACGCTCGCGATCGCTCTCCCGCTGTCGCGGGCCAGTGCGCAGTCGCCGCTCCCCGACGCGCTCCGGGGCATCCGGGGGACGGAGCCCGCGAGCCGCACGATCGACCCCCCGACCGCCCCGGGTCAGGCCAGTCCGGCGGTGCCGGTCGCGGCCATTCCGCCGTTGCCGGCCCTCCAGGCCACCCCCACCCCCGAACCGACGTCATCGCGGGATCTGCCCAAGCCCTTTGCGGCCTTCAGCGCGACCGCCCGGTCACTCCGGGACTCGGTCGTGTCCCTGGCGCGGGCCCAGATCGGGCGCCGCTACCGGTTCGGGGGCACGACACCCCACGGGTTCGACTGTAGCGGGCTCGTACGCTACGTGATGGGTGCGCTCCACATTCCGCTCCCCCGGACCGCCAGGGATCAGGCCCGCGCCGGGGCGCTGGTCCCGCGTGACACGTCGCAACTGCGCCCGGGAGATCTGGTCGCCTTCGGCTCGTCGACCCACCGGATCTCCCACATCGGGATCTACGTCGGCGGCGGCCATTTCGTGCAGGCCAGCAGCAAGGCCGGCCGGGTGATCGAGACCCCGCTCAACCGACGGCTCGTGCGTGGGGTCAAGCCCTGGCGCGGGGCGCGGCGGCTGATCCCCGGTGACGACTCGACCGCGGTGAGCGAGAGCCCGGGGTCCCTCAGCGGGCGGTCTGACGCCGATTGAGCGCGCGAGCCCGTCCGCCTGAACGGCGGACGGGCCGGCGCCGCAGGGCCCCGGATGCGCCGTCGACGGCCGCGCCGGTGAGGGGAAAATCCGATCGACTGAGGACGTCGACGAGCGCGAGGGCCCGGCGTGATCGGTCCGGGCGGACTGTTCCGGGGGCGGGCTGCCAGGTTGGCCGGAGCACGGCGTCCGTCGCCCATCCGGCCGAACCCAGTGTCGCGCACGCGATGGCGCCGCGGTTCATCGGCTCGACGATCTTGAACGGACCGTAATTGACGAGATTGCCGAGCGAATAGAAGATGAGCGCTCCCCGATACCACTCGACCGCCCGGAGCACGTGCGGGCCGTGGCCGATCACGAGCCGCGCGCCGGCGTCGGCCGCGGTCCGGGCGAAGGCAATCGGGTTCCCCCGCGGCTCGCCGGCGAAGCGCTCGAGGGAGTCCGGTGTGTGCTGCGCGGTGCGTCCCTCGGCACCGAGATGCGCGGTGACGATCACCCGGCGATACCGGGCCGCCGCGCGCGCGACGATCCGACGGACGGCGGCGGTATCGGCCACGCTCGGCGCGGACCAGGCGCTGAACCCGAGCACCGCCACCGTGTCGCCGCCCGGCGTGACGACCAGGGCCGGTTCCGTATCGACGCCGGCGACGAGGAGACCGGCGCCCTCGAGGAGCGCCAGCGTCGTGTCGAAGCCAGCGGCCCCCGCATCGCGGGTGTGATTGTTGGCGACGTTGGCGATCACGGCCGATCCGCTGTCGGCCATCCCGCGGAGCGCGCGCGCGGCGGCCCGCGGTGAGCGCAGCGCGAAGCAGAACGGCCGGGCATCCAGACACTTCGCGTCCGGCGCGACCCCCTCACCGAGCGCGCCCTCGAGGTTGAAGAGCACGACGTCGGCATCCGCCAGGAGCGGCCGCAGCGGGGCGACGAGCGAGTCGGGGGCGCGAAGCGCGGCGCCGGGTTCGGACACCTTCCCGGTGACCCGGTGGACCCACGCGGTATCGAGGTTCGTCCCGAGCGTGATGTCACCGCCGGCGCAGATGCGGACCGCATCGCGGCCCGCGTCCCGGACCGGCGCAGTCCGGTGGATCACCTGCGCGCGCGCGATGGTGCGCGCGCCGGTGCGCGCGCTGGTGCGCGCCACCGTCCGCCCGCCGCCCGGTGGCCCGGCGGCGCTGTCAGCGACCGCGGCGCGGCCCGTCGTCCCCGTCGCCGAGGAGTCCTGGGCACGTGCGGGCACCGGCGCCATCACACGCACGGCGAAACTGCCGCAGGCGACCGCGGTCCCCACCGTGCGCACCGCACCGACGGCGCGAGCTGCCACGGACGAGCGTGCGCGCCGACCGACCTCGCGCCCAGCGGACGGCGAGCGGGTCCGGGCGAATGGGCTCGGAAGGGACATGCATTGGTTCTACACCGCTCACAGCCGGACAGCCAGGCCGAGGCGGCCGACGCTCGTACCGAGGGGGACATCGACGGTCGTCCCGGCGAGCGGCGCGGCGTGTCCCGTCGTCCGCCGGTCGATGCGCTCGAACCGGTAGTCGCCGACGATGCTCAGGTGCCGGAGCCCGGGGCTGTACGCGAAACCGAGGCCGATCGCAGCGCCGAACGGCGCCGAGCCGCCGCCCGAGAACTCGCCCGCGCCGACGTAGCCCAGTTGCGCGGCGGCCGTCGCGCCCGGCGCCAGCGGCACCTCGATCCGCGCGCCCGCGTGCACAGCGCCCAGCTCCTCGGCGGCGCCGGTCGGCGCGATGTAGCGCCGCCGCACGCCCGCTTCGAGGCTCACGAGCGGATGCACCCGGTAGCGCAGCGCGACATCGACGTCGGTCATCGTGAATGATTGCAGGGCCCCCGCGTCCCGACCCGTTGGGCTGAACTGGAGGCGCGCCAGATCGCCGACAAGGCTGAGCCGCCCGATCCCGAGCGCACCCGATGCGGTTGGCCCCGAGCCGTTGAACGCAAAGGCCGCCGACTGCTCGCTGTATTCGCCGATCGCGTATCCCGCACTCAGCGTCGCGCGCTGCGCCGCGATCGGCGCCGCCGCGACCATGAACGCGGGCACCGCGAGCCCGACGACACGGAGCGCGCGGAGCCTCATCGTCCACCTCCGCCAGCGGCCGTCGGGCCGGCACCCGGCTCGGCGACGACCGACAACCGGACCTGCTCCCGGCGAGCGGCATTCGTCGCCGCGATCTCGGCGTTCTGCCGCGCGAGCTGTTCGTGGACGAGGGTGTTGTAGCGGATGTTGGCGGCGGACGGCACGGGTGCCGGCCGGCGGAGTGCGCCGAGCAGTCCCGCGAGCAGGGTTCCCCCGCTGACGCCGATGAGCGCCCGCCGGTCCCCGCCGTTGAGGGCCGATGGTTGGAGCGCGACCGTCCCGGCGGCCACCGCGGCGACCGCGAGGGCCGCGACCGCCGCCGGCCGGACGCTCCGCGGCGGAACGACGTGCTCGGGAAGCAGGGAGTACCCCGGAAGGGCGTCGAGATGCGCGATCGTGTCCACGGCGCTCGCGGCGACGTGCACCGGATATGCGGTGCCGTAGCTGTCGCGGCCGGACCAGGCCTCGACGACCAGGCGGTATTCGCCGGGCAGCACGGCGCGGCCGGTCCGGCCGTAGCCGTTCCACCCAATGCGGACCGGCCCGCTCCGCATCGCCGAGTCGAGCACAATCGACCCGCCCGGGCCGGTGATCCGCGTGCGGACCAGTGCCGGCCGGGTGACGACGAACTGGAAGCCCACGGCGCCGGACGTGCCGGCGACGAATGGTGCGCCATCGACCGCGAAGTGTCGCACGACCAGCACCTCGTTCAGCGCCAGCGCGTAGAGACTCGTGATCTTCGGTGAGACGCGCGTCGGGTCGAGATCCCGTTCCGGGTCGAGGAGGATGAGCTGCTTGAGCGCCTCGGTGGCCTGGCGCGCACTGTCGAGCGACGCGTAGGCGAAGCCGAGCACCTGGTACGCGTGCGCCTGGTCGGCGGCGGAGAGTCCATCGCGGAGCGCCTGATGTGCGCCCTCGACCGCCCCGGCGTAGTCGAGATCATCGTAGGCGACCATCGCCCGGCGCAGGCGCGGATCCGACGCTTCGCTGTGCTGCGCCCCCACGGTGGCGGGCAGTGCCAGAAGCGCGATTGCCGGGAGTCCCGCGCGCACGGCCGAGCCCACGACCGCCCGCACGACCGCGCGAACGACCGCGCGCACGACCGCGCGCACCGCGCCGGCGCGCGTGGGGACGGCCGATCGCGTCGGTCGAATGCGCCTGGTCACGGCGACCCCGCTGGCTCGAGCACGTACCGCCGGCGGATCTCGTTGGGGCCGGCGACGGTGACCATCTCGCGCCGCGACCGGTAGCCGTCCCGATCCACGCGGATCTCGTACGTCCGGCCGACGGTCAACGGATATTCCGCGACCGGTGTCGGGCCGACCTCGACGCCGTCGACCGAAAGGGTACCCCACGGCTCCGAGTTCACCGTGAGCGCGGCCGTGCGCGTCGCCTGCGCCGCCGCGCGACCGCGGTCCGCCGCACCGGACCCGGACCCCGTGGCAGACACGTCCCGCACGCGACGGTCGAGCGGATGGGTCATCCGGGCCGGTGCCGCCGTCGCACCCGCAGCCTGGAGTCGCCGCCCGGCGCCAACGTCGGCGGCAGCCCGCACGAGCGCCGGCGCGCCTACCCCACTGTCGGATGCCAAGGGGCGTGGCGCACCGCCGGCTGCCAGTGCACGTTCCGGTGCGCCCTCCGTTGACTGTGGGGCCGTGGTCCCGCTGTCGGCCGGAGTCGGCGCCGACTCGGTCGGCGCGACCGCCGCTCGCAGATCCCGGCGGTTGATCTCCGACGAGTCGAGCGGCGATCGAGCGGCTGCGGTCGCACCCGCGGTCGCACCTGCGGTCGCGGCGGCCGCGCGCGCGTGCGCGTGCGACCACGTGCCGACCGCCGCGCTCGCGGCCAGCGCCGCGGCCACTCCCGCCATCCACCGCCGAAGCGGACGGGGACGCGCGGCCGGGGCAGGCAGCGGCCGCGTCGCGGCGCTGGCCGTCACTCCGGGGCGGCCGCCGGTCCGGGGGGGCTCGGGATTGCGCTGCGAGACGCGCACGTCGCGGGTCGGCTCCGTCGATCTGTCGCGCGGCGTCGCCGAGACTGTCGGCGCCACGCGAGGCGTGAGCCCACGCAGGCGCGTGGGCGCGATCTCGTCCGGCGACACGCCGCAGAACGCGGCCGCGAAGTCCGCGACGCTCTCGAAGCGGGCTGTGGGGTCCTTGGAGAGGGCTCGGAGCACGGCCGAGTCCATGTGGGCGGGCAGCCCGGGCTGAAGGGTCGACGGCGGAGCTGGCTTCTCGTGTACGTGCTGATAGAGAATCGCGTGCGCGGTCTCGCCGTCGAACGGCAGCCGGCCGGTCACCATCTGGTATGCGACCACGGCGAGGGAGTACTCATCCGTGCGCCCGTCGACCGTACGCCCGAGGATCTGTTCCGGCGCCATGTAGGTCGGCGTCCCCATGACCGTCCCGGTCTGGGTCAGCTCGGCCGTCGTCTCCGCGACCTTGGAGATGCCGAAGTCCATCAGGATCACGTGGTCGTCGGCGTCGAGCATGATGTTCGCTGGCTTGACGTCGCGGTGGACCACCCCGTTCCGATGTGCGTGCTCGAGCGCCGACCCCGCCTCGAGCAGGACGCGCTCGGCGAGCTCGCGCCCCGGCAGGCCGTCCTCCGCCAGCAGCCGATCGAGCGAGCGCCCCGGCACGTACTTCATCACGAAGTAGTTGAGAATGCCCTCGCTCTCGACGCGATAGATCGGGATGATGTTCGGATGATCGAGCCGGGCCGCGGTCCTGGCCTCGCGCTGGAACCGCGCCACGACCCGCTCGTCATGCGCCAGAGCCGTCGGGAGCACCTTGATGGCCACCGTCCGGCCGAGCGTCAGGTCCTCGGCGAGGAACACCGACGCCATCCCACCGGCGCCGAGCAACCGCTCCACGCCGTAGCGGCCGGCGAGCGTCCGGGTGACGAGGTCCTTGAGCATCGCCGACTCATCGCGCGCGGCTCCTCCCGTCGTCGGCGAGCCGGGATCGGTCTGGTCCGCCCCACAGGCGAGGCAGAACCGGGCCTCGTCGGGCAGGGCCGCGGCGCACGTCCGGCACTGCACGTCAGGACCGCCGTCGCGCGGCGGCAGGTGTGCCGCGGCGTCGAACGCCAGCTGCCTCGAATGCACTCCGGGTCAGTGGCAGCCCGTCCCAGCGGATGGTGCTCAGATCCGCTGGGGGCGCGATGCGGCGTGACGCGGCGTGGGGGAGCGCGCAGGTCGACCCGACGCCGGCACAGATGGCGTAGGGAGTGATCCCGCCATCGGCGTTCACGACGACGACGTAGTAGTCGCCCGGCGTGACCGTCGCGGTCACGGACTTGGTGGACCCCGGGCCGGTGCTCTGCGCGATCGCAGTCAACCCGGTGCCGCCCGTCGGCACCGCGAAGAGATAGAGGTCGAGCTGACTCGACGCGTAGGTCCGCGAGGGCGGCCGTCCGTCGATCGACACCACGACCGGGACCGATGCGGCGCCGGGGACGTGGACCCGGAGCCAATCCACCTCGAAGGGATGATCGATCGTGAGCTGGTCGGCGAAGCCCCTCCCGAGATCGATGTGCTTTGCCGGGTCGAGGAAGTTCTCGTCGGCGAACAGGCAGTCGCTGCTCGACTCGAAGCGATCCGGGGGAACGCTGTCGTCGAACACCAGATATCCCCGGGCGGCGGTGAGGGAGTAGCCACCCGCGGAGGTGAACGCGGCGACGAGATTCGTGCTCGAGCCGTGACTGTGCTTCATCGGCGCGATGACACCGCCGTATGGCGCGGTGGGCGGTCGAAAGGCGTTGCCCTTGCAGTCGGCGAACCCGGCACCCAGGGACCATTGCCCGACCCCGCTGCGCCCCTGGTCCCCCACGTAGACGCTGTCGGTACCGTCGAGCCCCGGTGCGGTGAGCAGGAACGTGTAGGGCGTCGTGGAATCCGGGACCTGGAAGGCGAACCAGTCGACCCCGGTGACCGGCAGATTCTCGAACGCCAGCGCCGGGTTGTAGAATCGCACGTCGGGCAGCGTCGGGAACGGCGGCGATGTTCCCAGGTCGAGGACGGCCGGCGCCGTCGCGTTGGGGTCGTAGCGATCGTGGGGCGCCACGGCGACCGCTTGCGGGGACGTCCGGAACTCGCCGTCACCGATCGCGAGGACCTGTCCGGAATCGGCCGGGAACGGCACCCAGAACGAGCGGTGGCTCAGGCCGACCGAATCACCGGCGGTCGAGAAGGTGTCGGGCAGGAGCGTGACTCCGCTGAGCTGCGCGAACACCAGATGCGCGATCCCCACGCCGTAGATCGTGATCTGATCGCCGTAGCGCGCCGACAGCGGCCGGATGCTGTCGACGGCGAGCGCGTCCGAGACGCGGAGGACGAACTTGCCTGCGCTCGCGCCCTGGAACGCCGGCGCGGAGACGACGATCGTATCGATGCCCGGGTTGACGCCGGTCGCGACGGCGCGGCCGTGCTGCGACCCCGTCACGAGCGACGCCTTGTGGAGATCCGTGCTGGCCCACCGGAGCGCCACGTTCGGCACCTCGACCGAGTCGCGGACGCCGTGACGGAGCCAGAGGTGCGCCGTCAGCGCGATCTGCCGCCCCCGAACGACGAGCGGGGCGTCGGCGCTGACGGTCACGAACGCGCCGATGCTCTCATCCGTCGGGAGCTGGCAGCTCGCCAGGACGGCGACGAGCGCCATGGCAGCGGTGGCCGGCCGGCCGGCGCATCTCGACACCTGAATCCGCATGTGGTCGCTCTGCACTCTCCGCGCGTTCCGGCGGCGGCGCCCCGCGCTACCGCCACACCGACTAGACGCCTGGCGGGGCGAGGCGAAACAGGGGGCCGGGAGCGCTCGCGCGGCGTGGCAGGTCGCCCGGCGGCCAGCGTGCCGCGTCAGGTCACCAGCCCGAGCGAACGCCGAGGGCGATGGTGCCGTACGTGTGCGCGGCGGGGCCGGTCGCGTACTCACGCGAGCGCGTCACGCCCCGGTACTCGACTTCGACCCCGCCGAGTCGCATCCCGCCGCCGAACTCGTACTGCGTGACCCAGGGAACGCGGGAGACCGACTGGGCCGGCCGCGTCGTGTGGCCGTCGAGCACGAGTTGGTACGCGATGTACTCGCCACGGACCGCCGCCAGGGCGTAGACCTCCACCAGGCGGCCGCCGGTCTCTCGCGTGGTCGCCCAGGGCGGCGCCACGCCATAGCCGAGGCGTCCTTCGGCACCGGCGCGAGCGCCGGTCAGCACATTGCCGAGCGACGCCGTCGCCTGCGGCACGACGGACAGGACGGGCAGGCCAGACACCGTGAGATGCACCAGCTCCTGCTGGTGCGTCGCCGACAGCATGGCGCCGGCCATGAACGGTATCTGGTGCGACCACCCGAGGGGACGCGGGTAGCCAATGAGCCGGTGCCAGGCGGTCTGAATCTTCTCGGCGAGTGACGGCGCTCCCGTGACCCCCACCTCGGCGGCGATCGCGTCGGACCGGCGGGCGGTTGCCAGCCGAGCAGTCAGTGACGTGTACAGGAACCCGGCGTATGGGCGGGCGCCGCGCTGGGGCTCCGCCTGCGTGATCGCGTTGGCCGGCGTGTACATCTCCTGCCCGATCTCCAGCTCGGTCGACGCACACGATGCATCGGCACGCGGCGCGGCGCACGACGGCGGCCGCTCGGTCAGCCAGCGGCCCCACACCGGCGCCCCGTCAAAGGAGAGGTGGAGGCGCGCCCCGTTGGTGAACTCGACGTCCGGCCGCTGCGGCGGGGGCAGCCAGAAGTCGAACTGCCCGTTGTCGTCCGCGACCCGGACGTCCCGGAGCCCCTGGGCGTGCGCGAGGGGTGCTGCACCCGCAACCATGGCGGTCAGGAGCAGCCAGGCAACGCAGATCAGTCGCGGACGGGCAACACGCATCAGATCGTCGGACGGCCGATCGGCCGCGTCGTCACATCACATCGGGCGGCGCTTTGAGGAGGGTGGGAAACGTCCAGGCATAGTGGTGCCCGGTATTCATGATCGGCTCGTGCTGCGACGCGTACGCGAGCCACTGTGCGTTCCCGTACTCCTCGCCCATCGCCTCGAACAGATCGAAAGCCCATTGGTCGCGGCTCGTGGCCGGGACCATGGGATTGGCCCCGAACGGCCATTGCTGGGGTTGCTGCAGTGCAGCGAACAGATACCCCAGGGCAGCCTTGATCCGCTGGCCGGTCTCCGAGTTCGGTTGAAACAGATCGGGGCCGCCCGCATTCTTGATGATCTGCGCAGCGGCGGTCATCGGAGCGAGCGCGAAGTAGGTGTACCAGATCCCGCCGGACCCGCGCGCGGTCTCTTCGGGCATGTGACCGTCCGGGGCGATCGCCGAGTCGATGTGCAGCGTCAGCCGCCTGGTCTCGTCGTTCAGCGCGACCCGATCGTCGAGGTAGTAGTCGGCCGCGACGGCGCCGAAGGTCCCCCACTCGCCCCAGTTGTTCTTCCGGTCCTTGATCGGGTTGGCGGCCTGCGCGAGATAGACCGACCGGACCCACTGGCTGAAGGCGTCGCGGTCCGGCTGTGACCAGCCGCCGTAGTCGCTCAGCAGCTCGGCGCTCAGGATGAACCCCACGCCAACCTCGGTCATCGACAGCTGACCGTCGTAGCCGGTGACGCCCGTATTCGTGCGCGCCCAGGCGGTCAGGATACGCTGCGCCAGGTCCGCGTCCGCCTGGTTGCCGCTCAAGCGGTACGCCAGCGCAAGGACGTAGGCCGCGTCGGCGTCACCCGTCACCCCGCCGGTGGCCGCGAAAAAGCCGGCGCGGTCCTGGTAGTAGCCGGGGACGTCGTAGACAGCGAGCGCGTGTGGCTGCCGGGTGCGCACGCGGCCGACCGAGCCGAGCAACTGGTCATACGCGGACGACCAGGGCTGCTCGCCGGCTCGAATCTTCGCCGCCACGTACTGGAGCTGTGCCGCCGAGTGGAGACCCCCCGGGTGCGCGAACCCACCCGCCTGCCGGAGCGACGGCGGGCGGGCCGCCGGCGACCCGGGGCTCGGGGTGGGCCGGGCGGCCGGCGGAGCGGGCCGGGCGGTCCTCGCGGGGGGCGCACTCGCGGCGGCCGGGGCGGCGCCCGGCCCGGCCAGGGCGCCGCCGGCGATGCCCGCGGCCGCCGCAGCCGCCGCAGCCCGGCGGGCCGCCGCGCGGGCCCCGCCGAGTGCGCGCGTACGGAAGAGCGCGATGCGCCCCGCGGTCGCGACCGGGTCGGCGTGCGCCCGGACCACGGTCCGCGCGCGGCGGTCCGTGCCCGCGACCACGACGTAATCGTACTCGGCGTCGATCCGTCGCCAATCCAACGAGTCGGTCGGAAACACGATGTCGTTCCCCCACCGTTCGTCCGGGTAGTAGAGGGTGGCCGGCTCCCGGAAGTGTCCGAAGAACTTGTGCGACAGACGCGGTGGGTCCGCGTCGTACCGCTCCTCCTCGGTCAGCAACCCCGGAACGCGGCCTCCCCGGTCGATCGTATGCCAGAGGGCGAAATGCCGATACGGCGCGAGTCGCCCATAGCGCTGCCCATCCACGACCAGCGGGAGCAGGGACGCCCCGGCCGGCACCACATCCAACACTCGCCGGTACACGCGAAGCTCGCGGTCGATCCCCGTCATCTCGTACCGCACGAGGGCGGCATGGCCCAGCGCGCCGGCGAGCGGAATCACGAGCCACGGCTGTTGAGCCGGCACGGGGGCGCGCGCCGTGGCGCAGAAGGGGAGGAGCATGGCCGGGAGCAGCCATCGCATGTCGACGAATCCGGCGCCGTCCACGCGGTAGGGGAAGACGAGAAAGAGCACGACGAACGCGATCGCCGAGAGCAGCAGCGGATCCGCGCGAAGGGTGCGGCGATTCACGATCAGGAACGTGACCAGCGAGATCGCGTACGCGCCGCCCATGACGGTCATCTGGGCGAACGAGTATCCGTAGAACGGGCTCGCGAGGTTGGCGAGCTTGTTGGGGAGGGTGCGGAACTCCGGGGGCACGGACGCGAGCGGTGGCTCCGGCCCGAGCGAGAGATGCCAGAGCAGCCACATCACGCCGACCGCAGCGGTGGCGACGATGAGCGTCACGAGGCGCGGCGTCGTCACCGCTGAGCGCCACGGGTGGCGAGCGCCACGATCGCCGTGGCGCGCCCATGCCTGCTCCAGGAATGCGATCCCGAGCACGACGAGCACGCTCATCGCGCCGGCGAGATGCACGAGGAACACGAGCGCCAGGCCGACCGCCACTCCGACGCGAACGCGCCAGCCGGTCGCATCGCGCCGGGGCCACCAGAACGCCAGGTAGAGGAGCGCCGCGCCGATCCCGGCGACGAAGTTGAAGAATCCGATCAGCAGGTAGAAGCTCACGCTGGCGAGCACGCCGACCACCGCCCAGCCGCGGCGCGCCGGACACGTCGCCCGGAGGAGCAGGTACATGCCGAGCGGGATGATCGTGACGAGCAGGCAGGCCATTGCCCGCAGTCCGCCGGTGGGACCGAGGAGATGGACGAGGGCGACGCCGACGAGGTCGAGGGCGATGTACGGGGTCGGGATCAGCCGAACCTGGACGAACGGCGCGGGCGTCCCGAACCACGCCCGATCCATGAGGACGTAGCGGGCGAGATTGTTGGTGGCGTCGTGGTACGGGAAGTAGTCTGCCGAGCACACGATCCCGATGGTCACCGCCCAGGCGACGACGAGGAGCGCGTCGCCGAGACGGATCGCTCCGTCCGGCGCGGCGGTGCGGTCACCAGCGGCGCCGGCCACGCCGGCCGCACCGGCCGCACCGGCCCGCCGGGCGGCCACGCCCACGCTCGTCATGCGGCCGGCCGCTCGCGCGGAGCGGCCGATCGGTCGGAGGGCGCGGCGCGCAGCGGAGGCGTGCGAGCGGCGGGAGCCGACATTCGGGGGCGGCGATCGGTGGCAGGGTGGACCATGACTTGCACCCGGCTCCTCCGCTAGAAGCGCGCCGCGGCGACCGGCGCGACCGGGCTACGGGCCGGTGTGCGCTTGCTCACACGGGGACCACGCCTATTTCTTCTCACCGTATGCATGTCACGCGGCGAGCCACCCCGGCGCGCGGCGAGATCGTGGGCCGCCGCCCGCTCGATCGGTCGGTGGTGGCGGCCCTGGTCGCCATCGTGGTCGCCGGGGCGCTCCTGCGGGTGGTGCGCCTCACGCATCAGAGCCTCTGGAACGATGAAGTCGTGACGTACATCAGCTCCGCCGGCAGCTGGTGGCGCGTGATCACGCAGCGCGAGGAGAACAGTAACATTCCACCCCTCTACTACCTCGTCGCGAACACGGGCCTCATGCTGCGCCGGTGGCTGGGAGTCGAGGCGGCGCTGCGCGTGCCCTCCGTCATCGCCGGTGTCCTCAGCATCCCGCTGCTGTTCGCCGTGGTCCGGCGCTGGCTCGGTGACCGGGTCGCGCTCCTCGCCGCCGGCCTCATGGCAGTCTCTCCGTTCCACATCTGGTACAGCCAGGAGGCACGCCCCTACGCCCTGCTCCTGTTGCTCTCACTGGTCGCACTCCTCTGCATCCAGATCGCGCTCGTGCACCCCGGGGCGTGGGGATGGAAGATAGCGGCGGCCGTGGCCACGGCCTCGACGTTCTACTGCCACACGGTCGGCCTGGGGTTCATCGCGTTCGCGGCCGTCTACGTCCTCGGGATGACGCCCGCGGTGGCGTGGGGCGAGCCGGGACAGCCGGGCCGCTGGCTGACGCGTGTGCACAGGCAGTGGCCGGTCCTCTGGCGCTCCCAGTGGCGCGATTGGGCGGTGACCTTTTCCCTCGTCCTGGTGCTGTGCATCCCGGCCGCGTACCGGCTGATCTCGTTCCCTCCGACCAACTCCGCCGACACGGAGCGCCCGCTCTCCGTGATGCAGCTCGCGTACACGCTCTGGAGCTTCGCCGTCGGCTACTCGTTCGGGCCGAGCCTCGCGGAGCTGCACGCGCCTCATCCGGGCGTGACGCTAGCCCACGATGCCCCGATCGTGGTGCCGGTCGGCCTCGCGATCGTCGGGCTGACGGCCCTGGGCGCGATGTGGGTCGGCCGCCGCCATCGGCGGGTGGCGATCGTCCTCGCGCTCTGGTTCGCGTTCCCACTTGCGTTCGTGGCCGCGGGGGCTCTGGTCACCGTCCACCCGTTCAACGTGCGGTACGCCGTCATCTCCTTCCTGCCGGCGATCGTCCTGCTGGCCGGCGGGCTCATCGCCCTGCCCACCCGTGGGCTGAGCTCGGCCGGGGTGGCCGGTGTGCTGCTCGTCAGTGCGATCTCGCTGCACGGATACTACGCCGATCCCCGCTACGCCCGAGATGACAATCGCGGTGCAGCGGCGTTCCTGGCGGCGCGGGCACGACCCGGCGAGCTGGTGCTGGCGCACCGCGCCTACACGGCCAAGGATCTCAGGTTCTACGCCGCGGGAACCGGTGCGCGGATCCTGCCCTACCCCGACGAGCAGCATTCGCTGGCGAGCCGCGACGCGGATCGCGACCTCGCCGCCACCGTCTCCACCGCGCCCCGTTTCTGGCTCTTCCTCAGTCGGAGCACGGCCGAGGAAGACACCGTGCTCACACGCTTCTGCGCGCGATGGTTCCACCGAGATTCCGCCGACAGTTTCACGTCGACCGGCGTGCGGCTCATCGCCTGCGTGCATGCGAGCACTCCGGGGCACGTCGCCGTCGCCCCTGGTCGCCTCGAGGGCCGGCGGTGACGGCATCGGCCGCCGACGGGCCGTCGGTCGGCGTCTTTCGCCTTCAGTATCCCGTCGTCTCCGAGGCATTTATCCGCGAGCAGGTGGGCGCCATGCGCCGGTATCGCCCCATCATCGTCGCTCGGTCGTGGACCGGGGGGGCGGCGTCCGCGGCGGGCGCGGGTAGCCCGCCGCGGGTGCTGGTCGGCGGCGGTGCGTCGGGCGTGCGCGGCCGGCTCGCCCGGACGGCGTACGCGGCGACCGCGTCGCCGCGGCTCTTCGCCCGTGCCCGCACCGGGTGGCCGCCACTGGCCCTCATCCACGCGCACTTCGGGCCGGACGCCAGCTACGCGCTCCCGCTCGCCGAGCAGTTGGGCGTGCCGCTCATCGCCACGTTCCATGGGTGGGACGTGACGCTGCCCGACCGCTCCTATCGCTGGCGCGGCAGCCTCACCACCTGGCAGTATCTGCTGCGGCGCGACGCGCTCCGGGCGCACGGCGCGGCATTCGTCGCCGTCTCGGACTACATCCGGGGCCGGCTGCTCGCGCTCGGGTTCCCCGCGGATCGCATCGTGCGCCTGTACGTGGGCGTCGACGTCGACGCCTTTCACCCCGCGTCGGAGCCGGCGGCCGAGCGCTACATCTTCTCGGCGGCACGCCACACGCCCCAGAAGGGCGTGGAGACACTGCTCCGGGCGTTCGCCCGGATCGCGCCCCGGTTCCCGGATCTCCATCTCGTGCAGGTCGGTGCCGGGCCGTTGACCGGGAGGCTCCACCACGTCGCCGGGCGGTTGGGCATCGCCGGGCGCGTCCGCTTTCTCGGCGCCCAGCCGCACGAGGTGGTCCGCCGTCTGATGCAACAGGCGGCACTCGTCGCGCTCACGAGTGAGACGCCGCCGAACGGGCAGCAGGAGGCGCTGGGCCTCGTGCTCAACGAGGCCGGCGCCTGCGGGTTACCCGTCGTCGCGACCCGGCACGGCGGCATGCCCGAGGCGGTGATCGACGGCGAGACCGGTCTGCTGCGGGCCGAGCGCGACGAGCGCGGCATCGCCGATGCGTTCACCGCCCTGCTCTCCGACCGCGCCCTCGCCGAGCGCATGGGGGAGCGGGGGCGTGCACTCGTTGGAGACGTGTTCAACCTCCGCACGCAGACGGCGGCGCTCGAGGCGCTGTACGATCGCGTCAGCGCAGGTGCACCGCCGGCCGGTTGACGACCCGCTCCACGTGATCGGCGAGGCGCAGCGCGAGCGCGATGATCGTGAGGGTCGGATTGGCGTAGCCGCCGGTGGGAAAGACCGAGCTGCCGGTGACGTACAGATTGGGCACGGTATGCACGCGGCCGGTGGCATCGACCACGCCCTGTCGCGGGTCCTCGTGCATGCGCGTCGTGCCCATGTGGTGCCAGCTCCCGGTGACACGATCGGCCCAGCGGTACTCCGGGTCGACGGGCAGATGAATCGTCCCGACGCCGTGCTCCGCCACCACGGCCGCCAGCACCTCGAGGCTCGTCGTCATGCTCACCAGGTCGCACGGATCGATGCGCCAGTCGAGCTCCGGGATGGGGAGCCCGAGCGCGTCTCGGGCCCGGCCGAGCGTCACCCGACTGTCCCGACGGGGCGTCTGCTCGCCGCGGGCCATGATCTCGTAGATGCGATGGCCCGGGCGCATCGGCAGCCTGTACCAGGCCATGCCGCCGCTCTCGCGGGCGTCGCGCACAGCCTTGTCGATCACGCGCAACCCGAACCCGACGACACCGGCGCGGGCGATCGACGCCGCGTGCAGACCCCACGGCCGGTGGCGAGCGGCCTGATGCCGCAGCAACTGCTCCGGTGAGCGTCGACTCGGCGGAAAGAACGCGGCGCTGAAGCCGTACAGGCGCCGTCCCTCGCGCTCCGACGGCGCGACCGTGAGCGCGCCGAGCGGCCGGAGCACACTGCGCCGCCCTTCCACGTACAGCGAGAGATTCGCCGTCCCGTCGCGCGGCACGAAGCAGCCGAGCCGAACGTGGAGATGCTCCATGAAGAAGCGGCCCACGAGGTCGTGCTCGTTCCCGAGCCCGCCCGGGCGCTCGGTGTCCGAGGCCAACAGGATGCGTGGGTTCTCGATGCCGCCCGCGGCGAGGATGAAGACGCGCGCCTCGACGCGAAAGTGCCCACCGGCGAGTGTCCGGACACGGGCCGCCGTGAGGGGGCTGCCATGTGCCCCGCCGTCGAACCCCACGACGTTGGCCCAGAGGTACACGGCGACATCGTCGGCACGCTGCAAGGCCGGCCGGTAGGTCTGCCCGAAGCGCGTCGGTGGGCTGAACTGGTAGACGACGGTCGCGAGCCGCCGATCGCGTACGGCGAGTCGTGGTCGCCTCGGGATCGGCGGCCCCCGGTCGATCTCATCCTCGGTCGCGACGAGCTGGCACAGCTCCCGCGCCCGCTGATAGTAGCCGCTCAGCTCCTCGCGCGCGATCGGCCAGCCGCTACAGGGTACCCACTCCCGCGCCTCGAAATCGCCGGCGTCGAGCGACCGGCACCATCCCCCCCACCGCTGCGTGCTGCCACCGAAGGTTCGCACGCGGCATCCATCGAGCGGGAAATACTCACGCCCGGTGTTGCGGCCGCGGTAGAGTGCCTGTGTCGCGCGGCCGGGAAGGAACGACCCACTCTCGAGAACGGCAACGCTCACACCCCGCCCCCGCAGCGCGTGCGCGATCGAGATGCCGGCCGCTCCCGCTCCGATGATGCAGATATCGGCGCGGACGACGGCGTCCTCGGCGACCGATCGGGCGTCGATCAGCATCGGATGGCGAGCGGGGGCGTGGGCGCGGCTCGGGTCGGGCTACGGGTGCGCCGGTGCCGTCTCGAGGTCGTCCGGCGCGGCCGCACGGGTGGCGAAGTGCGCGAGGAGGATCATGATGACGAAGGTGCTGAAGTGCGCCTCCGGAATGGCCTCGGCGATCATGTTGCAGATGTACCAGGCCAACATCGTGGCGGCAAACAGCGCGACCGCCGCATGCGTCGCCCGGTAGCGGCGCACGGCCGACCAGAGGCCGGTGAAGAGAACGATGATGAGCAGGGAGACGCCGACCCACCCCACGTTGAGCAGCGTCTCGAGGTAGCCGGAGTGCGCCTGGAGAATCACCCATCCCCGGCGCAGCGACTCCTCGGCGATGTGATCGGGCGACCAGAAGGAGTTGTAGCCGTACCCGAACCAGGGCCGCGCAGACACGAAGTAGTGCAGCAGGTCGTCCCAGAGCAGCGTGCGGCCGGTGAGCGTGGCCGGATCTTCGGCCGCCGCCGACCGCCCGAGGAGGGCCGCGTTCTGCACGTGCTCGAGAATACCCGGCGCGAAGACCACGACCGCGAACGCCGCTGCCGCGATGCCCATCACCACGACCGCCAGCCGGCCCCGCCGCGCCCGCAGCATCACGCCGAGCCCGCCGGCGAGCAGGAGGCTCGCGAGGGCGGTGCGCGACTTGGTGAGGAGCAGCATGCCGAACGCGAACACGATGAGCGCGATCAGGATACCACGACGGCGGTCCGTGAACTGGAGCGCGATCACGGCCGCGATGATGACGCACGCCGCTTCGATCCCGTGCAGGTTGGGATTGGCGAACCCGACGTACCGGTAGTCCGCGGCGAACGGGGTGAAGTCGCCGCGCGCGAGCGCGCCACCGATCCCCAGGATCAGCGACGTCGCATTGGCGAAGAGCGAGAAATACAGGACGTCGCGCAGCGACCAGGCATGCGCGAAGGCGTACGCCGCGAAGGCGATGATCAGGAATACCATCGCCCGGCGCGCGGTGAGCGGCGGATCGTCGGCCCAGAGCAGGCTCGCGGCGGCAATGGTCACGTACGCCATGAGCAGCCAGCGGAGGCGGCGGCCCTGGCGGGGGCTCGCGGCCAGGGCGTCCGGCCCCGGCGTCACGGCGTACGACGGCCCCACAGCCGGGAGGGGTCCGGCCAGCGCGCCCGGCAATACGTAGGTGCCGAGCGGCGCCTGCTGGGCGCGGCGCCGGCGTGCCGCGCTCAGCATGAGGGCACCGACCCCCGCGAGGAGGACGACCGCGATGCGGCGGGTGAAGCTGCCTTCAGCGACCGCGGAGGCCGCGGCGGCCGACGAGGCGCCGATCGCGGCATCGTCGCCCGTGGCGGCGGCCGGGTGCAGCGAGTAGGGCCCCATGAAGGCGAAGAGCACCACCAGCAGGGTGTACATCATCCACGCCCGCGAGCGCGGGGCGGTGGGCGTGAGCGCGGGCGCCGACCCGCGCGTGGCCGGTTGGACCTCGGCCCCTCCGGCGGTGCCTGCCCAGCGTGGTACGCTCATGCATCACCTCCGCGGCGGCGGCCCATCCACGCCGCCAGCACCAGTCCCACCACGAACCATGGCTCGACGAGATACCGACGCCAGAGGCGGCGCGGTTCGGCCGCGAGTCGCCAGAGCCACTCGAACCCGGCTGCCGCCGCACGACGCGGCGGAGTCGGGATCACGCCGGCGACGTAATCCATGGCTGCGCCCGCCATGAGAATGGCGTTCGCGCGGATGGCCGCCCGGTGGTCGTACACCCAATGCTCCTGCCGTGGCATGCCCATCCCGACGAGCAACAGGTGCGGCCGGAAGGCGGCAATGCGCGCGAGCACGGCAGTCGAGGCGGCGCTTCCGGCCGCCAGCTCGAAATAGCCGTGAGCCCCCTCGATCGCAAGCCCGGGATGCTCGGCCTGCAGCCGCGCCGCGGCGGCCTCGACGACGCCCGGCCGGCCCCCGAGCGCGAACACGCGCCACCCGCGGCGCGCCGCGTCCTGCATCAGCGGCCCGAGCCAATCCACATACGTCACGCGATGCCGGCGCTCGAGCGGCACCCGCAGGAGCCGCGCGAGCGCGATCAGCGACATGCCGTCGGCGTGCGTGACCTCGGCCGCGGCGTGGAAGGCGCGGAGCTTGGGATCGTGGGCGTGCAGATACAGGCTGTGCAGATTGTGGTTCGCGACGATGATCTGCTCGTCACGCGCGATCGCGGCCGCGATCCGCGCGTTGAGCCGCGCGATGTCGTAGGCCCCGATGCGGATGCCCAGCATCTCGTAGACCGGCGTGTCCGGGATCGAGGGAGCACCGCCGATGGCGCTCACGCACATGCCAGGACCACCTCTTCCGCGGCGCTCGTGATCGTGCGGCACCGTGCCGTCCAGCTATGCGACGACTCGACGAGCTGCCGCGCCTGCGCCCCCATGCGCGAGAGCTGATCGCGGGCCGCGAATGCCCGCCCGAGGGCGTTCCGCAGGCCGTCCGCATCCCCGGAGGCAAAGAGGAATCCGCTCTCGTTGTTCACGACCAGCTGCCGGGCATCGGCGACCGACGAGGACAGCACCGGCTTTCCGACCGCCATGTACTCGTAGAGCTTGAGCGGCGAGCGGAAGACGGCCCGCCCCTGTGTCTCGCTGTGCCCGGAGTAGCCGATGTCGCCCGCGGCAATGATCCCGGGCACGGCTTCGCGGGAGACGGTGCCGAGGAAGCGGACGCACGCATCCAGTCCGAACTCGCTGGCCATGCGCTCGCAGTCGCGGCGGACCGGTCCATCGCCGGCGATGATCGCGTGCAGCGGCAGGCCATCGTGCTCTCGCGCATCGCGGATGGCGGAGAGCAGGAGATCGATGCCCTGCCACGGCTCGAGACCGCCGACGTACACCACGGTGAAGCCCTCGAACGGGCGCGGTGCGTCGGGAATCGGCCGGAAGAAGTCGGTGTCGACACCGTTCGGCACGACGACGATCTTGTCGCCGGGAATGCCCAGTCGCGACATCACGAGGCGTTTGAGCGGCTCGCTGACACAGACGAGCATGCTGCAATCGAGGTAGGCCTGCCGCTCGAACCGGCGGGCGAGTGACGTCAGCACGAGGCTGTTGCGGTCGACGCGCGCTTCCTCGGACTGCATCTCGTTGGTCTCGAGGATCCAGGGGATCCCGGCCCGCGCGAAGGTGCGCCCCAGCGACTGGAAGACCGAGAATCGCTCGTACACCCAGTCCACGTGACCTGCGAGCTCGCGCCACGCGGCCCGGGCGTTGACGGGCGAGAGCCCGATCCGCGCCACATCGGCGAGCAAGGCCCACTGACCGCCCTTGCGCAGCAGCTTTCCCGCATCGCGCGTCACGACGCCGGGGGAGCGATCCCCGACGATGAACGGCTGCACGGTCCATCCCAGCTCGCGAAACCCCGCCATGACGCCGAGGATGTGCGACCGGGGGCCGCCGATCTCCGCGTCCGGCCGCGTCGTGACCCGCGGGGCCCCCGAGAGGTAGCCGAGTCGCCGGCCGCGGCGGCGGGCGCTCACCGACCGGCCCCTTCGGCCACCGCCAGCAGCGGCACGCCGGCCGGTGTGGCCCGGACCCGATCCTCGCGGCGGCAGACGGACCAGAGGATCATCCAGAGCAGGACGGCGAGCAGCCCGTCCGAGCCGATGCTCGACCAGGCGGCCCCGCGCCACGAGTAGAGCGCGATCAACGGGATGTTGATCAGGACATTGGCGGCCGCGACGACGAGCTGGGCGACCGTCCGCCGTCCCTGGTATCCGGCACCGGTGAGGGTGTCGGCGGCGAAGTAGTGGATCGACTTGAGCAGCGGGAGCACGGCGAGCCACCGAGTGGCCTCGACGCTCGCCCGGAAGCTCTCGCCGATGATCCGGGGGAGGAGCGGCGAGAGCACGAAGAGCCCGATCCCGGCCACCGTCGCGTAGGCTGCCGCCGGCGGGAGGAGCCGTCGGGCGACCGCGAGACTGGCCCGGACGCCGTGCTGCCCCTGACGGAAGAAGCGCGGGTAGGCAGCGGCGAGGAGCGAGCGCACGGGGACGAACGCGACGTCGATCAGGCGGTAGGCGGCGCTGTAGATCCCGGTGGCGTCGAGGGTCGAGAGCCGCGCGAGCATCGACTTGTCGATGTCGTTGTAGATGTTCTGGGCCGAGAGGCTGGTCGCGAAATACGCCCCCTCGCGGAGCTCCGACGCCGGATACCCGAAGACGCGGGCCGGGCGCCCGAGCTCGCGGATCGTGATCCCGACGGCAAGGCTGGCGGCCACGGCGGTGCTGCCCAGATACCAGAGGGCCCACCGGGCCGCGGTCGGGTGGCCGACGGCCGCGAAGCCGGCGGCGGCCGCCGTGCGGAGGAGCGACATGAGCAAGGGGAATTGCGCCGTTCGTGCCAGACGCTCGTGGGCCTGGTAGGCCTGCCCGGCGATGTCGATCAGCCGGGCGAATATGAGGTCACCGATCGCGACGCAGACGACGAGGACGAGCGGGATCGTGGCCGGCAGGAGCACCCGCGAGACGAGCAGGACGGCCGCGGCGAGCACGGTCGCCGACGCGAAGGTGATCGACAGCGCGCCGCCCCAGTACCGGTGGAAGCGCTCCGGCGCGCGGGCGACGTGCATGACGAGGAGGTTGCCCGCGCCGAGGCTCGCGAACGGGGCCACGATCGCCACCAGCGCGACGGCGCCGGCGAAGGCGCCGTACCCGTCGGCGCCAAGCGTGCGCGCGATGATGAAGAAGTAGACCGCCTGGAGGACGACCCGCGTTCCCTGCCCCACCGTCATCCACGCCGTATTGCGCGCGAGGGTGCGCCTCCCATCAGGGGCGGGGCCGGGATCACTCGCTGTCATCGCCGTGCGTGGCCCGTCAGGGCGCCGTCAGCTCGAGAGGTCAGGCGGCCCCGCGCCCCCGGATGACGGCGGGGAGGGTCATGGCGAGGATCCGGAGATCGAGGCCGAGGGACCAGCCGTCGATGTACTCGAGGTCCAGCGCGACCCAGCGGTCGAAGGAGAGATCGCTCCGTCCGCTGATCTGCCAGAGGCCCGTGACGCCAGGCGGCACGCTGAAGCGCCGCATGAGCCACGACTCCGAGAATCGGTGCACATCGCGCACCGGCAGCGGCCGCGGCCCGACCAGCGACATGTCGCCGCGCACGACATTGAAGAGCTGCGGGAGCTCATCGAGCGAGGTCCGGCGGAGCCACCGTCCAACCCGGGTCACGCGCGGGTCATCGCGGATCTTGAACACCGGCCCGGTCGCCTCGTTGCGCTCCTCGAGCTCCGCCTGCATCGACTCGGCGTCGGCGACCATCGTGCGGAACTTGAACATCGAGAAGCGCCGCTTGTTGAGGCCGAACCGTTCCTGGCGGAAGATGATCGGTCCGGGACTCGTCAGCTTGATCGCGACCGCGATCGCGACCATCAGGGGCGCCGCCAGCATGAGCCCGAGCGCGCCGCCGATGAGATCGATCGCCCGCTTGATGAGGAGGCGCTGATCGTCGGTCACCACGTGCATGCGCACCACGGGGAATTGCCCGGTGCGCTCGTAGGTGGGCCGGGCGAGCGACGACTGGAAGACGTCGGCGAGATAGGCCGCGCGCACACCGAGCCGCTCGCAGAGCGCGATCGTGCGCTGGATGTGCTCGTAGTGTGACTTGATCGGGAGCGCGATCAGCACGTCGTCGATGACGTGGCGCACCAGGATGCTCTCGAGATCGCCGAGTGCACCGAGCATGCGGCGCGCGATCTCGTCGGTCGGCGGCTCGTCGCACGAGTCCACGAACCCGTAGACATGGATGCCCTGGTCGGCGTGGACCGCGAGCTCGCGGTAGAGCCGGCGCGCGCGCGGTCCGCTCCCGACGATGAGCACATTGCGCACCGCGGCGGCCGGCGGCGGGGCGGCGGCCAGCCACACGAGCCAGCGCGTGGCGGCCAGTCCGACGACGGCGACGACGGCGAAGCCCGCGGCCGTGATCGGCCGCACCGTGCCGGTGCTGCTCGCCAGAGGAAAGAGCGCGAGTGGAATCCCGCCGACGAGACACGCCACGACGAGCCGCAGGGCGTAGTTGACCGGGTCGGCCAGTCGCCGCTCGTCGTAGAGCCCGAACGTCGCCAGGCTGGCGTGCATCACCCACGCGAAGAGGGCGAGCAGAAGGAGGTTCTTGACCGTGATCCGGAGGTTGAGGAACGCGACCAGGCCGCGCGTTCCGGCGTGCTCGGCGTTGGCGAGGAGAAAGACCCCGAACACGGCGCCCAGCACGACCAGCACGTCGAGGTAGCGGCAGGCGCCGAGCATCCGCTGGGCGGCGCGATTCGCGCGCAGCGTGCGCGGGCCGAGGCGCGGGAAGGTGACCGTCTCGCCGCTCACGCGGACGGAGAGCTTGCGCGCTCCGTCGCCGTTCCCGTTTCCGGAAACCGCGGCCGTGCCGCCCTGGGCGGCCGGCACGAGCGGAGGACCGACGGGCGCGATCACCTCACTACGCCTCGGCCATGTAGTAGCGGTCGCGGTGACCGTAGAAGCGGTAGGCCCCGTCGTAGGCCGCGTCCCGATGGAAGTCGATGTCGTTGAGTACCGCCCCGAGCACCGGGGCGCGCACGTGCCGCAGCTGCTCCATGGCGAACGCCAACGCCTGCACGGCGGTGACCCCCGACCGGACGACGAGCACGACACCATCTGCGTGCGCGCCGAGGAGCGCCGCATCGGTCACCACGTTGATGGGCGGCGAGTCGATGATGATCGTGTCGTAGTGCTGCTTGAGCTTGGCGAGGAGCGCGTGCATCTCCGCCGAGTCGAGCACCGAGGCCGGATTGTGCGGCAGCGTGCCGGTCGAGATGTAGTGGAGCGAGCCGACGCGGCCCAGGTCCGCGCGGCGGATCGCCGACTCGAGCGGCGCCGATCCGTCGAGGATGTTCGTCAGCCCGGGCTCGCGGTTCGCGCCGAAGACGCGATTGATGACGCCGCGCCGGAGATCACCGTCGAGTAACAGGACGGAGTGGCCGCGCTGCACGAGCGTCACCGCCAGATTGGTCGCGCTGGTCGTCTTCCCGTCCCCCGAGAGGGGGCTCGTGAAGACGAGGGTCTTGAGCGTGTCGTCCGGCCGGATGAAGGCGAGATTCGTCTGGAGCGTGCTGTACGCTTCGGCGACCGCGTTGCGCGCGGCCGGATCGCTCACCAGCACCCCGTCACCGTGCCCGTTGAGTCGGGCGGCGCCGAGCGTCTTGCGCTTGCCGGTCAGCCGCCGCTGGCTGCCGGTCCCTGGTGGCCCCAACTCTTCCGCCAACCGTAAGCGTGCCATGAACTCGTCGGTCAGGCTGATCCGGGGGATGAGACCCAACACCGGCGCGCCGGTCGCAGCGAGCACATCGGCGCGCGTGTGGATCGCGTGGTCGCGAGTCTCACGCGCAAAGGCCAGGCCCAAGCCGAGCAGGAGCCCGAGGACGATGGACGCCGCCGTATAGAGGAGGGGGCGCGGACGAACCGGCTTGAGCGGGGCCACCGCGGGGTCCATGATGTGGACGCTGGGATCCTTCACGGCCGCGGCGACCTGGGCTTCCTTCAGGCGAGTCTGCAAGGTCGTGTAGATGTCCTGGAGCACGGTCGGCTGCCGCGACAGCCGCGCCAACTCCACTTCCTTCTGCGGAATGGAGCGCAACTGCTGCTGTGACGACCGCAGCACGCTGTCGTCGGCCCCGACCTGGGCCGACAGCCCCTGGAGATAGGTCGTGGCGATCGACTTGAGCTGCTCCTCGATGTCGTGCACGCGGTGCGTGAGCACCTGGACGTCCGGATCCTGCGGCGTCCGCCGCTGGAGCAGGGCGGTCCGCTCGTCCTCCACCGTCGCCAGCGAGTTGAGCAGTGTCGAGGCCGTGTTGTTCCGCAGCAGCGTCGGGAAGGCGAGGAGCCGGCGGTAGGGGGACGGCTGATCCGGGCCCTCCCGCGCGGCCTGGGCGTTGACGTCGGCGACGAGGGACGCGAGCGCGTTCCGCTCGGCGCTGACGGCGTTGCGATCCGCTTGCGTCTCAGCGAGATGGGTCACGCCGCTCGTCGCCTCGTCAGGGAGGCTGACGACGTTGTTCTGCTCCCGGAACTTCTCGAGCGCGCCCTCGGACGCGTTGAGCTCGCGCGCGACACTGTCGAGTTGCTGCCGGAGCACCTGCGCGGTACTCCGCGCCTCGGCCGTGCTGAGCGCCTGACGATCGAGGATGAACAGACCGGCCAGCACGTTGGGGACCTGGCTCACCACGGTTCGGTCCGTGCCGCGATAGGTGACCGTCAGCACGTTCGCGTCCCGGTCGGGGCGGGCTACCTTGAGCGCCTTGCCGAAGGCCTCGGCCGCCGCCTGACGGCCGCTGATCCCGAGGGTGAATTCCTCGCGCGACACGGTCGGCGCGAGCGTCACCGTCACGGCCGGGAGCTGGAGCGTGCCGCCGGGGGGCACGACGGCGATGTCCTTGTCGGTGGCCGCGTCGTGAACGGTATACGCGTTGTCCGCGCGGCGACGGAACATGTAGAGTGCAGAGTCGTCCTGCACGGCCACCTTGACCGAGCTGAAGAGCGCGCCCCGCGGGACGTTGACCGGGGTCGTGATCGCCCGGAGGCCCAGCGAGTCGATCACCCCTTCGGCGAGGACTCGGCTCTGGAGCGCCTCCAGCTCCGTGCTGACGTCACGGTCCTGTCCGAGTCGCGTCACCACGCTCGGCAGATCGACCTTGGTGTCCTCGAGCCGGATCGACGCGGTCGCCTCGTAGAGGCGAGGGGAGAAAAACGTGTACAACCCACCCATGACGACGACGAGCAGCGTCGTCAGGGCGACGAGGAGGCGATGCCGCCGGACGAGGGCCCAGAGCCCACCCAGTGTGGCCGGATCGATCCGACCGGGCCGCTCACCGACGGTCGGCGGGACGGCCGGGTGCAGGACCGGCGTGCCGGGCGACAGCATGGGGTGCGGGAGGGACTGGCCGTCGTTGAGGAGCATGGTAGTGGCTGAGGGATTGGCCGGGCGGCAGCGAACGGATCGGTGGGTCTGGGCGGAAGGTCGGGGACGAGCGACGGCGCGGGACCAGCGAGGCGGCGGCCACGATCAGCGGCCGGGGATCAGCGGCCACGGTCGGGGCCGTCGGCGGAGCGGGAGCGAGTGTGCGGCGGGGCGAGTCGGTACGAGGGTGATCGGGGCGACGCTGAGGGGTACGTGTTGCGGCCGAGTGATGCGCGGGCGCATCACCTGTGTGTCACGATGGTTGTGGTCACGATCGTGGCTGCCCCGATGATGGCGCCGACAATGTAGCCGTTCCGGGAGAGCCAGCTCCGCTCGGGCACGTACAGCTCATCGCCGGAGCGAATCGGCGTCTCCGCCACCTGCTGGTGCACCGTGATCGTGACATTTTGCTTTTTTCCGGCGCGAATCAGCTGGAGCTTCTTCTGATTCCCGTCCGGCGTCGGTCCACCGGCGAGCGCCAGCGCATCGGCAACGCTCATCGTGGGATCGGTGGGATAGAGACCGGGATTCTTGACCGCGCCGAGCACCGTGATGCGACGCAAGGGCGTCACTTCGATGGCCGGATCGCGGAGAAATTGGGAATAGGTGTTGATGAGCAACCGCTGCAAGGAATCCGTGGACATGACCGTGACCTGCACGGCACCGATCTTCGGGAACACGGCCACGCCCTGCGCACTGACGTCGAAGTCGCCGGAGAGATCGGGCTCGCGCCAGATCCTGAGCCGGACAATGTCTCCAGGGTACAGCACGTCGCGCCGCGGCGCGGCCGCCAACGCGGGCCGCGCGACCGGCCGCGGCGCGGACTGCTGCGCGGACTGGGGAGTCGGAGCCGGCGCACTCGCCGTCGACGCGACGGCCTGGGCGTGCAGCAGGGCGCCGGCCGGAGCGCACATCACCGCACCGACTGCAACCACCCATCCGATCGGGGCCCGGGCGACCGCGCGCCCTCGAAGGTCGCGCGCGTGAGCGCCGGCTGCGCGCTCGGCTCTCACGGTCTCTCGTTGCGGCACGTGCCCCTGCGTCACGCGAACTCCTCGGCTGAAAACGGACGCGTCGCACCGGTGTCGACGAAACGTCGGCCCGGCTCGCGTCCCCGATGAACATCTGTCCGGTGGTCCGCCCTGCCCGATCACACGAGACCGGATGGATGTCGACGCGACGGATGAGCAGCAAGTCTCGCACCCGTCGGGCTGAGCAGCCACAGGCGCACGTATCGGGCCGTCGGAACGGGCGCGCCCCGTGACGTAGATCACGTCGGGCCAGCGAGATGCCGCGGCGATCCTCACGGGCGGACCACTCGGCAAATCGCTCGCCACGCGTCGGCGCTGCGGGCGCTGTCGCGCGTCTGCTGCCCGCGGGCCTGCGGCGCCAGGGTCAGCTAGCTGGCCAGAACCTCGCGCCGGCGCGCCCGGAACGCGGCGCGCATGCGTTCTCCGTCGGGCGTGGCCTTGACCGGATGCACCGCCAGGATGCCCCGCTCGACGAGCGCGTCGGCATCGTGTGGAACGGGCGGCCGAAACTGGATCCACACGCGTGGATCGAGTGGATCGGTGTTGATGTCGATGAGCTGGTGGCCGACGGCCTTGGTCCCGAGGCCCAGCAGCACGTCTTCCTCGACCGTCAGCGCTCGATAGTCGTCGGGGAGCGAGTCGAGGAATCCGGACTCGCGCAGTGCGCCCACCGTCTCGCCGTGCATCGCGCTGAGCGCCCCCAGCACGTGTTCGCCGAGCTCGTAGCCGTGGCGGCGAGCGGCGCGCAGATATCGGGTCCAGAACGGTAGCCCGACGCGCAGCGACCGGCGATCCTTGTGCACGCCGATCGGCAACAGATCGAGCAGCATGTTCCGCCGCAGATGACCGAAGTGGCGTCGCCCGCCGCTGGCGCCGATCCGGTACGCGCCGCTGATGCCGGGCCCGACAGCGGCGAATCGCTGGCGGACGAGGTCGACGACCCCGGGAGCCACGATGCAGGTGTCCGGGTCCACCTTGAGCACGATCTCGGGCACCCGAGGCTCTTGAGCGACGGCGCGCAACAGGGAAAAGAACGACCCCGCGATGCCCCGATACCCGCGCGGACGGGGGTTCCTGAGGACCCGCGTCCCCGGATGGCCAACCGCCCACCGCTCGAGGATCTCGTAGGTGCCGTCACGCGTGCAGTCGTCGAGCACCCAGGCCGTGGCGGCGGGCTCGCACGCGGCGATCCCTTCGAGGGTGTCGGTGGCCAGCGTTCCCTCGCCGGGCCCGACGACCATCAGGAACGTGACTTGGGGGCTACAGCTCGTCGGTTCGGCCATCGCGTGCTCGGTCCCCTGTGCCGTACGGAACGCCCGGCCCATCACGCGCGTGACGGCCGGGCGCCTCCGAACTCCATGGGCAAGAACCGCGCGCGGGGTCACCCGGTGGGCTCACCCGGTGGGCTCACCGGTGGTGCCCACCTCCACCGCCCGAGTGCCCGCCGCCGAACCCGCCGAAGCCGCCGCCGTGCGGCGCATGGCCACCGCCGCCGCCGCCCCCACGCGGTGCGCCACCCCCGCCACCCGAGCGGGGAGGGGCCACGTAGCCGCCGCCCGCACCGCCCGGACCGGCCGGACCGGCGCGCGGCGCCTCATAGCCGCCTCGGGGGGCCTCATAGCCACCGCGCGGCGGAGCGGCGTACCCGCCGTACCCACCGTACCCACC
>Ga0209062_1000924_pt1 | contig 64631 bp, 57 predicted proteins | sample Coa_R2_2_FD_187158 | JGI IMG/M metagenome (GOLD analysis project Ga0209062, IMG submission 187158) | Surface soil microbial communities from Centralia Pennsylvania, which are recovering from an underground coalmine fire - Coalmine... | ecosystem: Environmental > Terrestrial > Soil > Unclassified... | reverse complement strand
CATCGCTCCGCCCGGCCGCGACTATGTCCCGGCACCAAGGAAGCGCCTGCTCCGCGCACCGCCCGGCGGCCTGACGTCCCCGCCGGGACCACCCGGTGCCTGACGGACCGCGCTGGCGGAGACCGCCTCCCGTGCGCTCCACCCATCGCGCGGGCGCGACCAAGTGCGCCCGCGCCCGCGCCCAGGCGCGCTCCCAGCCCGCCCGACCCACCGGGTCGAGAGCCGCCACCGTCCCGCTCGCGCGCCCTGCCGGAGCGCGTGCTAGTTCCGCTTACCCACAACCCAAAATCTGGCTCACAAAGGAGCATCGTTTGATCGTTCCTCGGCAAAGTCCGCCGATGGCCGCCCACGACTCCGCATTGCCCGGCTCCGCCAGCGCCCCCTTTCCCCTACGCGGGAGAGGGGGGCAGGAGGGTGAGGGGGTTTCCACGGCTCCGCCGGCTCCCCCCTTCATAGGGCAGGGGGCCTGGGGGGTTAGGTCCACGCCGCCGCCTTTCCCGTCGATGCTAGGGCTGCTACACTTGCGGTGCAGAGACTAGGTTTCTGATTCCCGCGTTGATCTGGCGCTCGGAGGTCGTGAATGCTGACGGCGGAAGAGAACGAGCGACTGACGCGCGTGGGCCCGGGCACCCCGGCCGGCGCACTCCTGCGCCGCTACTGGCACCCCGTCGCCATAGCCCAGGAGCTAACCGTCGAGCAGCCCACGCGCTTCGTGCGGGTGCTCGGGGAAGACCTGGTGCTGTTCCGCGACCAGCAGGGCCGCGTGGGCTTGCTCGCCGATCACTGCGCCCACCGCGGCGCCTCCCTCTGCTACGGCCGCGTCGAGGAGCGGGGGATTAGCTGCGCCTACCACGGCTGGCTCTACGATACCGGCGGGAACGTCCTCGAAACGCCACCCGAGCGCAACGACGCCATCATCAAGCACGTGAAGCAGCCCGCCTACCCCGTCCAGAAGTTCGTCGGGCTCTACTGGGCGTACCTCGGCCCCTTGCCCGCGCCCGCGATTCCCCGCTATGACGTGTGGGTGCGACCGGACGGCACGCGGTGGATCGAGGACCGCGGGCGGCTCGACTGCAACTGGTTCCAGGCGATGGAGAACTCGGTGGACTCCGCCCACCTGCAGATCCTCCACCAGGAGTTCATCGGCCGCGGCAAGCGCCCGGTCAACACCACCCGCGGCTTCATCGACGACATCGCCAGCTACGACTTCCTGCTGGTACCCTACGGTATCGTGAAGCGCCGCACCTACGTGAATGGCCAGGTGGACGAGCACCCGCTGATCTTCCCCACGGTCCTGCGCCAGGGCAACGCCACCCAGATCCGCGTGCCCATCGACGACACCCACACCTGGCACGTGCTCGTCCACTTCGAGGCCACGCCAGACGGCAGCGAGGTGCCCCCGCACGAGCCGCCCGTCGAGCGCGCCCGGCCGCACAAAGAGCCACCGGATAGCCTCTACCCGTTCACACGCTACACGATGCACTCGGTATCGGCGCAGGACCACATGGCCTGGGAGACACAGGGGCCCATCGCGAACCGCGCGAATGAGCACCTCAGCTACTCCGACCGCGGCGTGGTGATGCTGCGTCGCCTGCTACTGGAGCAGATCGAGCGCGTCGAGCAGGGCCTGGACCCGATGGGCGTGATCCGCGACCCCGAGCACGCTATGATCGACACGAACTTGATGGGCGAGGCGCAGGGTGTGCGCGGCCCCCGCCATCCCGCGGGGATCGCCGCGCAGCCGACGCGCGCCGCCCGCTAACGGAGCGACGGCGCCGCGTCGGGGCGCCACGGAGACGAAGCATGGCCGAGACGCACCTGGCTGACGTGACCCAGACACCCACGCGCACGCTGAAGGTGGCGATTGCCGGGCTGGGCGTGGCGAGCACCCAGATCCTGCCGGCGATGGAGCAGATGCCCGGCATCGCGCTCATCGCCGGCGCCGACCCGCGCCCCGACGCCCGCGCCGCCTTCGAGGCCCGCTATGGCGGCCGCACCTTCGAGACCGTCGACGCGCTCTGCGCCGACCCCGAGGTCGAGGCCGTGTGGGTCTCCACGCCCAATCAGTTTCACTGCGAGCACGTCATCACCGCCGCTCGCGCCGGCAAGCACGTCGTCGTCGAGAAGCCGATGGCGCTCTCCATTGAGGAGTGCGAGCGCATGGTCGAGGCGGTCGAGCGGCACGGCGTGCAGCTTCTCTGCGGCCACACCCAGAGCTTCAACCCGGCCATCCGCGCCATGCGCCAGGTCATCAAGTCGGGCCAGATCGGCGCCCTCCGCGCGCTCAACACCTGGATGTATACGGACTGGATGCTGCGCCCGCGCATGCCGCAGGAGCTAGACCTGAGCCTCGGCGGCGGCGTGGTCTACCGCCAGGGCCCTCACCAGATCGACACGCTGCGCCTGCTGGGCGGGGGCCTGGTGCGCAGCGTGCGAGCGCAGACCGGCCAGTGGATGCCCGAGCGCCCCGCGCCGGGCTACTACTCGGCGTTCCTGGAGTTCGAGGACGGCACGCCGGCCACCGTCGTCTACAACGGCTACGGCTACTTCGACACGTCCGAGCTGACCTGGAACCACGGCGAGCGCCACTTCACGCCCGACGAGCGTGTGCGCGTGCGCCAGGGCCTGCGCAGCGGCGCACTGGACGAGGCGCAGGCGAAGGAGGCGATGCGCTTCGGGGGCCGCCGCGAGGGCGGCTGGGCGCACGACGAGCGCGCCGACCGCCGGCAGTTGCTGCCGGGCGGCGGCTCGATGTTCGGCATTACGGTCGCCACCTGTGAGCGCGGCGACGTGCGCCAGTCCGCGACCGGCCTGCTCATCTACGGCGACGACGGTCAGACGGAGATGCCCGTCGTCGGGCGCACCGCCTCCCGCAACTCGGAGCTGCAAGAGCTATATGATGCGGTAGTGCAGGACCGGCCGGTTTATCACGACGGCCGCTGGGGCATGGCGACGCTCGAAGTGTGCCTGGCGATCATGCAGTCGGCGCGCGAGCGCCGCGAGATCATGCTCTCGCACCAGAGCCCCATCCCCGAAGAGTAAAAGGGTCGCTTAGGGACTGAGCATCGCCCTCGTCTCCGGAGGTGCAGGGGCGCTCCCCTGCCGGGGGGTGTGGGGGTGTCCCCCCAACCGCCTCCTTCCTTACATACCTCTCGGGGCCTGAGGATATACCGAATACTTCCGCTAGCGGGTAGAACGTAGCTAATCAGCGGCATAGGGAGGGCTGCATGGCACTCACTCAGGCCGAGAACGACTTCCTGACCCGCGTGGGCCCCGGCACGCCCGCCGGCACGCTCCTGCGCCGCTACTGGTACCCCGTCGCCATGGCGCAGGAGCTAACGGACGCGCAGCCCACGAAGTTCGTGCGCCTGCTCGGGGAAGACCTAGTACTGTTCCGCGACAAGCAGGGCCGCGTGGGGCTACTTGCGGACCACTGCGCCCACCGCGGCGCCTCCCTCTGCTACGGCCGGGTCGAGGAGCGAGGCATTAGCTGCGCCTACCACGGCTGGCTCTACGACACTGGCGGCAACGTCCTCGAAACCCCGCCCGAGCGCAACGACGCTATCATCAAGCACGTCAAGCAGCCCGCCTACCCGGTGCAGCGGTTCCTCGGCATGTACTGGGCCTACCTCGGCCCGCTGCCCGCGCCCGTGATCCCGCCCTACGACGTGTGGGTGCGGAAGGACGGCCACCGCCGCATCGTCGTGCATCCGGAGCTCGCGTGCAACTGGTTCCAGGCGATGGAGAACTCGGTGGACCCGGCCCACCTGCAGATTCTCCACCAGGAGTTCATCGGCCGCGGCAAGCGCCCGGTGAACACCACGCGGGGCTTCACCGACGACGTGAAGGAGTTCGACTTCTACGTCAACGCCATCGGCATTGTGAAGCGGCGCACCTACGTGAACGGCAAGACGGACGAGCACCCGCTGATCTTCCCGAACATCCTGCGTCAGGGCAACGCGACCCAGATCCGCGTGCCCATCGACGACACTCACACGGCCCACATCCACGTGCAGTTCCATCGGAACGAGGATGGCAGCCTGACCGAGGGCGACGAGGACCCGCCGGTGGAGTACCTGCCGTCGTACAAGGACATTCCCGACGGCGTCCACCCGTACGCTCGCTTCAACCTGACCACCGTGCTGTCCCAGGACCATATGGCGTGGGAGACGCAGGGCCCAATCGCCGACCGCACGGCGGAGCACCTGAGCTACTCCGACCGGGGCGTGGTGCTGCTGCGCCGCCTGCTGAAGCAGCAGATCGAGCGCGCGCTGGCGGGCGAGGACCCGCTCGGCGTCATCCGCGACCCCGACCATCCGATGATCGACACGAACCTGGCCGGCGAGGCGCAGGGCGTCTTCACCGCCCCGCACCCCACCGGCCTCAACACCGCCACCGTGCCCGGCTAACAGTTTGTCACCGGTGAACCGGTGTATGTTGTGAGCTCACGACACCGAGCAGACCATAGGTGACGAGGGGCTAGTCGCTCGCGGGCCGGGGCAGGGCACCACCGGTGTCGTCGCCAAGCACCGGGTCGTGATCGGCAGGGCACCTGGTGACGACTCGTTGGGGGCGGCACTCGTGGCCGCCCCCGGCCCGTAGACTCATAGGGGCGGCACTCGTGGCCGCCCGCGGCCGTCGAGGCCGCAGCCCCGGCGCCGCTGAGTTGGCCGTGTCGGGATCGTGCAGCACGTATACGGCATAACTGCTACGGCCGGCCGCTCGGCCAACGCGGCCAGGGAGGACAACATGGCAGAGATCGTTCTGGGCCTGGCGACGTCGCACAGCCCACAGATGAGCGTGCCCGCGGAGCACTGGGAGGTCCTGCGCGTGAAGGACGAGACGGACACGCGCATCGACTACCAGGGCCTCCTCCAACGGGCGAAGCCCGGCCTGGCCGACGAGATCACGCCCGAGAAGTGGCAGCAGCGCTACGACGCCTGCCAGCGCGGCATCGCCACGCTGGGCGACGTGCTGCGGCGGGCCGAGCCGGACGTCGTGGTCGTGCTGGGCGACGACCAGCACGAGCAGTTCCTGGACGACAACCTGCCCGTGCTCTCCATCTACCACGGCGAGACCGTGCCGGTCGTGCGCCACCGCAGCGACCGCGTCGAGCCCGAGTGGAAGCGGGCCGAGGAGACGCGCTGGGCCGAGACCGCCCCCGAGTACCCTGCCGCAGCCGCCCTCGCGCTGCACCTCATCCGCGCGCTCGTGGACGACGAGTTCGACGTGGCGCGCACCAACCAGCTTCGTCCGAGCGTCGGCATCGGCCACGCCTTCAGCTTCCTTTACCGTCGCATCTGGCCGGGCACGCGCGTGCCGATCGTGCCGGTGATGATCAACACCTACTTCCCGCCGAACCAGCCGACGCCCCGCCGCTGCTACGCGCTCGGCCAGGCGCTGCGCCGCGCCGTCGAGGCGTGGGACGGCAGCGCCCGCGTCGCGCTGATGGCCTCGGGCGGCCTCAGCCACGTCATCATGGACGAGGAGATCGACGCGATGACGCTGGATGCGCTGGAGCGCAAGGACCGCGAGCAACTCTACCGCCTGCCGCGCGAGCGGCTGTTCGGCGGCACGTCGGAGATCCTGAACTGGGTCGCCCTTGCCGGCGCGATGGAAGATCGGCCGATCACCCTCGTGGACTACGTGCCCTGCTACCGCTCGCTCGCGGCCACCGGCTGCGGCGCCGGCTTCGCCTACTGGGCCTAGCGCCCATCCTAGGCACCAGGGGGTGTGGGGGTATCCCCCACGCCCCTCCTCTAACTCATGCCCGTGAGCTGCCGCAGGCGGTCCACCGCCTCGGGCTTGCGGCCGTTGAGGGTGAACTCCCAGTCGTACGTGTCGAAGTAGTTCACGCCCTGCTTGGGGACGATGTATGGCGGCGCCCAGGCGTTGTCCACGTCAGCGCGGGTGCTTACCAGCACTTGCGCGCGGTTGAACACCTCGGCGCCCTCCTTCATCGCGAGCCAGTTTAGGAACAGCTTGGCCGCGTTCGGGTGGGGTGCGCGATTGACCAACACCGCAAGCCCGAAGCCGGCCGTCACGTAGCCGGCGGCGTCCGCGAGGTCCGTGAGCGCCGCGATCGGGAACCCATCCTTCTTCAGCCGCTCGATCTCGTCGGGTCCGAGCCCGAGCGAGATCGGGTACCGGCCACGCGCCATCCAGTCCGAGAGCTGGCGCCCATCGGCGCTCACGCCCACGTCCTGCCCGCGATACAGCGACTGGATATAGTCTTCACCTAGCTCGTACAGCAAGTAGTTCGCGGTATTCCAGCCGCTCCCCGGGCGGATGGGGTCCCAGACGGAGATCTTGCCGCGGTAGCGGGGGGCCAGCAGGTCGGCGTACGCCTTCAGCTCGCCCGGCTTCACGTAGTCGGTATTGATGGCAATCGCCGAAGAGACGTAGTTCGCCAGCCGCAGGATGTACTGGCCCTCCGGGTCCATGAACCACGGATGGCCGAGCAGCCACTTGCTCGGGTCGGTCGCCTCCGGGTTGACGAGGATGGGCGGAATTGGGTCGAGCATGTGGTCCGGGTAGATGTCGGTATAGAGGCTCTGCGCCCCGGCGATCATTGCGTCGAGCGTATACTGGCTGGCCAGCCGCTCGGCCTTCAGCTTCGGCACCAGCTCGGTGGTCCGCCCGCCGACATACTCCACCTCGATGCCAAAGCGCTGTTTGAACGCCGCCGGCACGGCAGTTCGCACGTCGGGCGTCGGCGGCCCAGAGATCACCAGGCTGCCCTCGCCCTTCGCCGCGTCGACAAGCGCATTCCACTGCGCCTGCCAGCCCGGGGACCCGGCGCTACCACCCGTGGCCGGGCTCCCCGCCGGCGCCTCGCCAGCGGTAGTCGCCGTACCCTGCGCGCTGGGCTGGCAGCCGAGCGCCAGCGCTGCGCCGCCCCCCAGGGCCGCCGTCCGCAAGAACGCCCGGCGGCTCACCCGCCCACCCGGCGCCCCCGCTTCCTTCCGATTGCCCATCCGCCACCTCTAGTCGCTCGTCGCCGGCCTCTGTCGTCCGCCCGCATCACCCTCCCACAGACTGGCCCGCTTGATCGCGCACAGCCGCGGGCATTCTATGCGGATGCGACGTAGCTCTCGGGTCGCGCGATCAGCGCGTCGCGAGCGCCCTCGTAGAACGGCACGCCCTTGGGGAGGACCAGCGATGCCGAGCGCACGCGCTGACTCGCCGCGTCGAGCCCGGGCGGCTCCTCACCGCGCGCCAGGCCCCGTACCGCATGCAGCAGCCGCCGCCGCGCCGCGATGATCGCCGCATCGCTAGTGCCCAAGTGCTCCGTCGTGCGGTCGTAGATCGGCCCCATGCTCTCCTGCACCGCGCAGTCCTGCGCACTGATCCCCGCGATGCCCGTCATCGAGCGCGTGCGCTGCGCCTCACGGTCGATCAGGTAGTCGTTGTCCTGATTCGCCACCGGCCGAAACGTGCCGGGAATCAGCGCCGAGTGGATGCCCAGCCCCTGCCGATAGTTCGTCAGCTCCGTCTCGCTCAGCGGGCGTGCCGGGTGCCAGTCCACGCTCCAGGCCCAGCAGTGCTGGTCGTCGTACGGCACCCAGGCGTGGCCGCCGATCGGGTTGTCGCCGAACGGGGGGATCATCGTGTACCAGGGCATCAGCCACGGCGTGATGCGCCAGTAGCAGTGCTCGTCGTCCACCGTGCGGCGCGCGGCGATGAGCAGGCCGTAATCCACGTCGTGCACCTCGAAGCGTGGGTGGCGGTCGCGACGCACGTACTCCTGGCCCTGGCTGTTCGGCAGACGATTGTCGTCGAGGTTGAAGTTCCGGTGCAGGAAGGAGATGTGGCTGGAGTCGATGCCGCCCTCCATCGCCTGCAGCCAATTGCACTCTTGCAGGCGCTTCGAGGCGTAGCGCTGCGGCTCGGGGAGCAGCGCCCACTCCAGCTCCGGCAGGGGCGGCTGCAGCGCCGGCGGCCCCATGTAGGTCCAGACCACGCCGCCGCGCTCCACACACGGGTAGGCGGTGGCCCGCACGCGCTCCTTGAAGGTGCTCTCCTCGGGCTCCGAGGGCATGTCCACGCAGCGACCTGCCACGTCGAACTTCCAGCCGTGGTATACGCAGCGCAGCCCGCACTCCTCATTGCGCCCGAAGTACAGCGAGGCGCCGCGGTGCGGACAGTGCTCGGCGACGAGACCCAGCCGGCCCGTCGTGTCGCGGAAGGCGACCAGCGGCTCGCCGAGCAGCCGCACCCGCACCGGCGGGCCGTCCGGCTCCGCCACCTCCCAGGCGAGCAGCGCCGGAATCCAGTAGCGGCGCATGAGCTGGCCCATCGGCGTGCCCGGGCCCGTACGGGTCAGCAGCTCGTTCTCCTCGCGGCTCAGCATTGCCGCCCCCTTCCTCGCGGATGTAGACGCCGGCCCTACGGGGGTGCAGGGGCAGCGGCGCTCGCAGTATTCCGCGCCACACCCTGCCGGGGGTGTGGGGGTGTCCCCCACGCCCTCCTTACTTCCTCCCTAGCTGCTGCACGGCGTACTCGGCCAGGCGGGGGTCCACGATCTGGTCCAGCGGCAGCGGCTGAGTATAGCTGATGGCGCCAGCGGCCATGTGCACGCGCTGCTGGTCCAGCAGGCTCTCCCCATCCACGGTGTAGTTCGGATCGAAGCGCGGCAGGTGCCGCATCTGGCGCAGCACGTCCGGCTGCAGCCCTGTCCAGCGCGCCATGATGGCCACCGTATCGTCGCTCATGATCTGGTCGCGCGACTGCATGTCGCGGATGCCCTTCAGCAGCGCCGTCGCCCAGCGGCCGCCCAGGTCCGTCCGCTCGCGCAGCAGCCGGGCGCCGGCCATTGCCGTGATGGTGAGCACCTCGTTCGGGAGCGGGTGGTCGTCGAGGACGACGGCAATGCCCTGCGTCAGCACGCGAGTGTGCCAGGGCTCGGGAAAGAAGGCCGCGTCGATCGCGCCGTTGGTCATCGCCAGCGGCGCGTCGGGAAGCGCCACGCTGACGTGCTCGACCTCGTCGTCGCTCAGCCCGGCGAGCTGCAAAGTCTTGATCCGCAGGTAGGCCACGCCCGATCCGGGGGCGACGGTGTAGACCTGCCGTCCGCGCAAGTCGGGAATGGTCCGCACGGCGCCGCTGTCCCAGAGCGCCTTGCGCACCAGCAGCTCCGGGTTGTCGTACGCGATCGGCGCGGCGACCCGCACGTTCAGCCCCTGGTTGATGGCATTGTACAGGGCGACCGCCACGGCGCCGAAGCTCGCGTCGAGCTGGCCGGTGGCGAGGAAGGCGATAGCATCGGCCGCCGACTGCACCTGCTCCAGCTTGAGGTCGATCCCCTGCTCCTCGAAGTAGCCGCGGTCGGCCGCCACGAAGAACGGCGCGATAGTGAGCGAGTTCACCCAGCTCACCGTCACGGCCTCCGGCGCCGGGCGGGCTGTCGCCCCTGCGGCCGCAGGAGAGCCGGGAGCCGCGGCGGCGCTCCCCGCCGGATTGGCGGGCTGCGCGGGTGCGCTCCCCGCCGTGTTGGGAGCCTGGGCGGGCGCGATCCCCGAATTGGGGGGCTGTGCAGGCGTGCTCCCCCCAGAATTGGGGGGCTGCCCGGGGGCCTGGCTCGCCGCCGGCCCGCAGGCTGCCAGCGCGACGCCGAGCGCCACCAGCCCCGCCGCCCAACCGCGCCGCCGCCCGTTGCCCAGTCGCATTCGCCGTCTCCGATCATGGCCCCGCACGCCACCCGGGGCCTTACGTTTGTCCGACCGGCGCCGCGCGTCCCGGCCTCGCCAGAGCCCGCGGGCCGCGACAGCCGGTCGCCCTACTGCGCGAAGTAGCCTTGCCCCTCCAGCGCCTGCAGCACACTGTTGTCGAACGCACGCTCCAGCTGCACTTTCTGGACCTCGGGGTTCTCTACCGCCAGCTCGGTCAACGATGCCTCCATGCGGGCGAAGTCGATGAACGGCCGGTCGGTGAAGTTGCCGCCCTGATAGCCCGCGTACGCCGCGTTGATGGCCTCGGGGTCGCTGATGCCGGTCCGGCGGCCCAGCACCTCCTTCGCGAGCTGCGGGTCGCGCTCGAACACCCGCACACCGTCCATCACGCCTTTCAGATAAGCCTCTGCCTGCGGGCGCCGCTCGCTCAGCGTGCGGCGCATGACGTAGGTCGGCAGCCCCGGGCTGGGTAGCGGCAGGTCGCTCAGCTTCGCCAGCGAGCGCGCGCCGTTCTTCAGCGCGGGCAGGTCGTTCGGCGGCAGCAGCATGGCGGCGTCGATGGAGTCCGCGGCCAGGCCGGCGATGAAGGCGCCTTGGTTGCCGCCGCCGACGGAGATCCAGGTAACCTCGTGGTCGGGATCGACGCCCCAGTACAGGAGCGCCTTGCGCCACTGGGCGTACACGCCGTCGCCAATCGTGAACGCGCCGATGCGCTTGCCGCGCAGGTCTTCCGGCCGCGTGATGTTCGGCCGCGTGACGAACTGCTGAGCCGCTTTCACGCTGTAGTTCGCGATGCCGACGACGTCGGGCTCCTGCGCCTGCACACCAAACGCCGACTCCCCCGCGATGTGGACGAACTGCACCTCGCCCGCGATCAGCGCCGCCGCGGACGCCGGCGTGCCCGAGATGAGCATCAGCTCCACGTCGAGCCCGTGCTGCTTCCACAGCCCCAGCTCGTCCGCCAGCCAGAGCGGCGTCATGCCCACGGAGGCGATGGCGTACGCGGCGCGGACCGAGCCGAGGCTCGGCGGCGCGGCGGAGGCCGCCGGGGCACCGCCGGGCGCTGCATCTCCGCCCTGGCTCGGCCCACTAGGGGCGGGATTGGCCGGCGCAGCGCCCGCTCCGGCATTGGCGGTCGGGGCGGGCTGCGCTGGCGCACCGGCGCAGCCGGTAACTAGGCTCAGCGCGACGAGCAAGGCAGCGACCAGCCGAGCGCTCAGGTTCATCGTCCGCGCTCCCTCAGCTCGTGGCGGCCACGGGGCCGGGGGCGGTCGTGCCGCTCGTGGCGTAGTCAACGATATAGCGGAGGCGCTGCTGCAACGCCACGTCGTCGTCGGCCACGTACTGCTCCAGAATGAGGATGCCCTCGTTGCCGTGGCGCATCTCGATCTCGCCGGCATGTACCTGGAACCAGGCAAGGTCGTGATCACTCAGCCCATAGTGCTCCCTCAGGCCGTGCCAGACCGGCTTGAGCGCATAGGGCACGATGGCCTCGATGGCTACTTGCACGGCGGCGATGCCCTCGATCCAGGGGCGGTGGTACGCATGGTAGGTGATCCAGTCGCGCCGCGCCTGCATCTCCGTGCTCGGCCGGTATGCCTCGGGATCGCCGCGCAGGACGGGATCAGGATCGCCCCCCAGCGCCCGCACCGCGCGCGCCAGCAGGAACGGGTGCTCCGTCTCCTCGTAGGCGTTCTGCAGCAGGCTGGTCTTGCGCTCCCAGTCGAAGGTTGGGCAGCGCGACGCGAGCGCCGCGATCAGCTCCGGGAAGCGCGTGATGCGCCAAAGCGTCGGGATCAGCAACCCGGCGAGAATCTGCTGCCGGTTGGCGGTGCCGTGGCGAATGGCCTGCGTGAGCGGGCGCTGCGCGGCCTGGGCGCGGCGCGGCAGGATGATCTCGTCGCGGATACGCCGCACCCACTCGGTGCGTGGCTCGACCAGGTATTCGTCCATTACCGTCGCCATGTTTTCCTCCCGGAGCCGCTTGCGCTACGTGGGCAGCGGCTGAGCGATCATCTGCTTGATCCGCTCCACGACGCGGCTGCGATCGTACATCAAGTACAGGTTCGTGCGGTTGCGCAGCAGGTCGCCGCGGTGTAGCCGCTCGTATAGCTCCTGGCGCATGCCGAAGCTATCGCAGCACAGCTCCCAGCCCAGCCGGAACAGCCGCGACTTCTCGGCCACGCCAAGGTCCTTGCCGTGCATGTACTTGTCGAGATACGGGCGCAGCTCGGGGTTCGCCAGCGCGGCCTCGCTCGGCTGCATCAGCAGCCCCGACGTACCTAGCTCGCGCAAAATGTCGGCTAGCCGCTGCGAGATCTGAGCGACGAAGTTGCCGAAGGCGGGGCTGCCGCTGGGCCGCAGCAACCCACCCGGGCTCGGCGCCGCGTCGGCCTCAATACCGCGCAGCGCCAGGCGACACATCTCCAAATAGCTGATCATCTCGCCCAGCTTGTCGCGCACATGCGGCTGGCCGTCGATGCCGATGGCCTCGGCGATCAGGGTTGCCACGCCCACCGTCGTGAGCGCCCGGTGGTAGAAGCGCATATGGCTGGCGTAGCCGGCCCAGGGCATGATGCGGCCCAGGCCGCGCCGCGCCAGCGGGCCATCGTAGAGCAGGAACACCCGCTCCCACGGCACCAGCACGTCGTCGAAGATCAGGAGCGCGTCCTGCTCGTCGAAGCGGCTGGCGAAGGGGTGGCTATAGCCGGTGCCGCGCGGCGCCAGCGGCTCGCGGCAGACGATCTTCAGGCCCGGCGCGTTCATCGGGAGGGCGAACCACTGGACGAACGAGCGCTCCTCGCGCAGGGCGAACGACGCCGACAGGTAGACCAGCACCTCCTGGGCGATCGGCGCCAGCGTGGCGAGCTGCTTGGCGCCGCGGACCACGATGCCGTCGGCCGTCTCCCGCACTACCTGGAGCGCCATGTCGGGATCGTGCATGGGGCTCTTGGTGCGGTCGATCTGCGGGTCGCCGAGCGCGTGCGTCAGGCAAACGTCGTGCTCGCGAGCGTAGCGATGGTAGTTGACGGCGTTCTCGCCGAAGCGCGGATCGTTCTGCGCCAGCTCATCGCGGAAGTCATAGATGCCGACGGTGATGGCCGAGCAGAAGTCGGGCGCCCGGCCCATCTGGCCCCAGGTCTCCTCCGACCAGATCTCGCTGTTGCGGCGCCGCGCTAGCAGGTCGTCCAGCGTATAGGGCAGCAGGTACGACCAGCTCACCCGGTTGCCCGTTTCCGGCGAGACGAACGTCATCTGGTCGCGATACTCGTCGGTGTGCTGCAAGTCGTAGATGCGCGCCAGCTCCCGCAGCACGCCCGCGAAGGCCGGGTGCGTGGTCACGTCCACGCGCTCGCCGTCCAGCCACACCTCGCGACCGTCGCTCAGGCTGGCGACGTAGCGCGCGCCGGTGAGCGCGCCCTGAGCACTCGTCGTCTCTAGCAGCATGTCGGAACCGCCATCTACGCCAGGACCGACTCGCGGTAGCCGCCGTGCCCCACCTGCTCCGGCGGGAAGAGCTGAAGGTTCTCCATCCAGCGGTGGGTCTGCTCGAACATCTCCAGCGTATACGGCTCGAACACGAGGCGCTCGCCCGGACCGAAAGCGCGCACGTCGACCAACGGGTGGAAGCGCTCCGGCAGCTCGCGCAGCAGGTAGTGCTTGTAGCGCTCCGGCTCCAGGTCGATGTCGCGCTGCGCCCGCTGCAACGCCCGGAAGTAGCGCTCCACGTCCTCCTGGTCGGCAGCGCCCTCCACGATGAAACCGATCATGAACGTCGTGTCGACCACCTTCCGGAAGCCCTGCTGCTCCACCACGTACAGCGGCACCCCAAACACCGCCCCCGCCGGGACGGTGCGGTCGAGCAGCGCCGTCAGACGGTCGAGCGGCAGGCCGGTAAAGCGCAGCTTGATCTGGTCGGGCGGTAGGATCTTCTCCAGCGCCTGCAGCGTCGAGAAGTGGCTGCCCGAGTGGTAGCCGACGGCGATCTCGACGCCGGCCAGGTCCTCGGGCTTGCGGACCGGCGACTCCGGCGGCACGTAGATGCCCGAGGGCGTCACCGAGTAGGCTTTCCCGTACATCCGCCCGTGGCTGCCCGACGCGGCCATGTTCGTCGCCCAGTGGCAGGCCGAGCTGATCTCGCACGCGCGCCCCGCCTCGAAGGACTCGAACGCGCCGCGCACGACCTGAGGCGGGGCGCTGTCCGCGTCTTGCACGCTCGCCGACCAGCCCTCGGCTCGCCGCACCAGGAAGTCGTAGTCCAGCCCCTCGTCCTTGAAATAGCCTTTCTCCTCGGCCACCCACTCCTGCAAGCGTCCATGCGACTGGACCCGGAACTTCGCCATCGCGTCTCTCCTCACCCCTCGGCGCAGCCGTACCGCGACTTTGCCGCGCGCCGAGCCTCAGGCGGGCCGCTGGCCGGCGCCCGCTCTTGTGATCAGACTAGCAGCCGCGGCTACAATGTGCCACGGGATCGTTCGCTATATTCGAACAGTTGCCGTAAGGCCGTGGGGCCTTCGAGCAGGGGCGCCCACGCCGCGGGGATCGCGACCATGTCGTCTATCACGAGCGCCGTGCGGGTGCTGCGCTGCTTCAGCCGCGAGGAGCCCGAGCTCCGGTTGACGGACATCAGCCGCCGGCTGGGGCTGAGTAAGAGCAACACGCACCGCATTGCGTCGCTGCTGGTCGACGCGCGGCTGCTGCGCCGCGACCCGCGCTCGGCCCGTTACCGGCTGGGGCTGGGCCTGTTCGAGCTGGGCGCGCTCGCGCTCAGCCAGGTCGGGCTCGGCCCCCTCCCGATCGCGGTCATGACCGAGCTAGGCCGCCAGACCGGCGAAACCGTCCTGCTGGGCATCCTCGACGACTACGAGGTCGTCTACATCCACCGTGTCGAAAGCGCGTACCTGCTCCGCGTGAGTCACGCCGGCCACCCGCGCGCCCCGGCGCACGCTACCGCGACCGGCAAGGTGCTCCTCGCCTGGCGGCCCGACGCCGACGTGGAGCGCGTGATCCGCCACGGCCTGCCGCGCTATTCTGACCGCACGATCACCGACCCGGCGGCGTTTCGCGCACAGCTGGGCGAGGTGCGGCGGCAGGGCCACGCGCTCAGCGAGCACGAGCGAGAAACCTGGACCCGCGCCGTGGCCGCCCCGGTCCGCGACGCGGGCGGCGGCGTGGTGGCAGCGCTCACCGTGGCGGGGCCGAGCCAGCGGCTGCCGCGCGCCCAGCTTCCGGCGCTCGTCGCGCACGTAGTCGCCGCCGCCGATCGCCTCTCTCACCAGCTCGCCACGCGGCCGGAAACCGCGCCCCCCGGCCTGACCCGCGGCCGGGGCCCGCGGCGGCACGCTAGATAGCGAGCCACCTACGGCGGCGGCAGGTAACCCTTGCGGTCGAGGTCGTCCAGCACGCTGTTGTCGATCGCCCTGTCGAGCTGTACCTGGCGCAGCACCGGCTCGCTCTCGACCAGCGAGTCGAGTACGGACTGCATCCCCGCCACGTTCACGAACGGCCGGTCGGCCATCGGCTTGCCGCGGTAGACCTCGTAGGTCCAATCCACCGTCTCGGGATCGGTCATGCCGCCGCGGCGGCGCAGCGCCTCTTTCGCCTGCTCGGGGTCCGACTTGAACAGGCGGATGCCGTCCACAATGCCGGCGAGATATGCCTCGACCACGGGACGCTGCTGCTCGATGGTGCGGCGCAGCGTGTAGTTGGGCAAGCCCGCGTACGGCAGGTCCATGTCCGCGAGGTTGAACAGCACGTGGCCGCCGGCCTTGATCGCGGGCAAGTCGTTCGGCGGCGGGAACAGCGTACCGTCGATCGCGCCCGCCGACAGCGCGCTGACTAGGCCGCTGAAGTTCCCGCCGCCCACGCTTGCCCAGACCACGTCGCGCTCGGGGTTCATGCCGAACTTGGCGAGCACCTTGCTCAGCAGCACGTAGTTGCCGTCGCCCACCTGGAAGACGCCCATGCGCTTCCCGCGCAGGTCCTCGATCCGCTGAATCTCCGGCGTGACGACCATGCGGTGCGTCGGGGCGGCGCTGCTATTCAGGATGGCGACCACGTCGGGGTTTTGCGCCTGGACGGCCAGCACGGCCTCCGCCGCGCCGGTCGAGTAGTCGATCTCGCCGGCCATCAGAGCGGCCATCGCCGTCGGCGTCCCCGAGATGAGCGTCAGGTCCACGTCCAGTCCGTGCTTCTGCCACAGGCCACTGTCCATCGCGAGCCAGATGGGCACGACGCTGCCGGTCACTACCGTGTAGGCCGCCCGCACCCGCGTCGGCGGCACCTGGATCGTGGCGCGCGGGCCGCCGCTCGCCGCATCGCTGGGTGGCGCCGGGGCGGCGGACGGCGCGCTCGGCGCCGCGGCCGGCGCGCTGGCCGGCTGGGCGCTCGGCGCGGTCTCGCCGGCCCGGCCACACGCCGCCGCGCACAGCAGCAAGGCCACGAGCCGCGCTATCGTCAATCGCACGCGCTACCTCCGTCGCGGGCCAGCCACGCTCGGCCCGCCCTACTGGGCGAAGTATCCCTGGCGCTCCAGGTCGTCGAGGATGCTGTTGTCGAAAGTCTTGTCGAGCTGGATCTGGCGCAGCTCCGGCTGGGCGACGGCCAGATCGTCCACCACCGTCTGCAATCTCGCGGCGTCGATGAACGGCCGGTCCGTCGAGTTGCGGCCGCTGTACACCTGGTATGTCCAGTCGAGCACCTCGGGATCGGTGGTCCCGGTCTTCTGCGCCAGCACCTCGCGGGCGAAGGCGGGGTCGGCCTTGAAGCGCCGCACGCCGTCCACCACGCCCGCCGCAAATGCCTCGACCACCGGCCGTTGCTCCTGAATCGTGTGACGCATGGTAAACGCCGGCAGGCCGGCCGTGGCCAGATCCAGATCCGCGAGCGCAAGCAGCGAGTGCGCGCCCTGGCGCTCGGCGAGGAGGTCGTTCGGCGGGGTAAGCGGCGCGGCGTCCAGCGAGCCGACAGCCAGCCCCGTGACGTAGGAGGCGGCGTTGCCGCCACCCATCGCGGTCCAGATCACGTCGTGCGTCGGGTCGAGGCCGAGATGGCGAAACGCCTTGCTGAGCAGCGTATACGACCCGTCGCCGATCGAGTTGACCCCGACGCGCCGACCGCGCAGGTCGGCCGGCGTGTGAATGTCCGGCACGACCATCAGCTGGTGGGTGCTTCCCACGCTCGTGTTCAGGATCGCCACCACGTCCGGGTTCTGCGCCTGGACGCCCAGCACCGAGTCGCCCGCGGCAATGGCGAAGCGCGTATCACCGGCCATCAAGGCGGCCATCGAGGTCGGCGCGCCCGAGATGAGCGACAGGTCCACGTCCAGCCCGTGCTGCTGCCATAGCCCCGCCTCCTGCGCGACCCAGAAGGGCCCCAGCGCGCCGCTCATGATGGAGAAGCTCGCGCGCACGGCAGTCGCGGGGGCCACAACCGCCACCGGCGCGCTCCCCCCGGCGGATGGCACCGTCGCGGCTGGGGCGGCCACCGCCGAAGTCGCGGCTGGCGCGGCACGCGGTACGTCCGCACCTCGGCCCGTACACGCAGCCCCGAGCGCCAATCCCAGCAGTACGGCCGCGACACCAGCGCGCATCGGCCTTCCCTCTCGCGACGTATCTGCTATGGTACAACAGCCCGGTGCCCTGGACCTAGCGAGCGCCGCGGCATGCCGCGCCCTGACCCGCCGCTTCGACGACACACTCCACCCAGCGGGACAGGGGAGCGGTTAGCATGCCCTACTCAGCGCCCGGGCGTACCCGCGCCGCCAAGGAGCAATGCAATGAGCGCGAATGACTGGCGCGAGCGCCTGCTCGCCCTCGACACTGGCCTAGTCTCCGATGCCCTCGACCGCCTGACGCTCAAGGGCGCCACGTTCGGCATCCGGCCGGTGTTCCCCAGCCGCAAGATCGCCGGCCGCGTGCAGACCGTCCATACCACGCCGGCCGGGCGCACCGCCTCGCAGCACCACCTCGGCATGCGCGCGATCGCCGCGGCCGAGGCGGGGGACGTGATCGTGGTGGACAGCGGTGGTCGCAGCGACGTGTCGAGCTGGGGCGACATCCTGTCCACGGCGTCGAAGCTAAAGGGCCTGAGCGGCGTGGTCGTGGACGGCGCCTGCCGCGACGTGGACGGCTGCCAGGCGGTCGGCTTCCCCGTCTACGCACGCGGCGTGGTGCCCATGACCGCTCGCAACCGCATCGTCGAGGACGCCTTCAACGTGCCCGTCCAGTGCGGCGGCGTGGCCGTGCATCCCGGCGACTGGCTCATCGCCGACGGCTCGGGCGTCGTCTTCATCCCGCAAGACCGCGTCGAGGAAGTGCTCGGCGTGGCCGAGGAGCTGGCCGCCGCCGAGCAGAAGATGCTCGCCTCCCTGCAAGAGGGCGTGGGCGTCCTGCAAGTCGACCAACAGTCGGGCTACGAGCAGATGCTCAAGCGCGACTAGGGATCTTGGCTTACGCATGGGCCGCGACGCGCTGGAGCAGGCCGACGCGCTCCAGGTCGGCGCGCAGCTCGTCGCGCTCCGCGTCGGTGATCGGCACGAGCGGTGCGCGCACTGGTCCGCCCGCCATGCTCAGCAGCTCGCACCACGCCTTGATGTAAGCGTTGGGCATCGTCCGGTCCCGCTGCCACTTCTGCGTCAGCCACTTGTCGTACACCGCGCGGGCCGGATCGAGCGACGCCGCGATCGCCTGCGCCTTCGCGTACTCGCCGCCCAGCCCCAGCGCCGTGTACTGGTGGATCGGCAGGTAGCCCGGCGTCTGCAGCAGATACGGCGCCGGCGACGACATGTGGACCTGCTGGCCGTGGTCGCGCATCAGCGTGAGCCAGTCCGCCTCCGATGGGTGGCTTAGCACGATGCGGTCGCCGCACAGCCGCTGCACCGCCAGGTAGTGCTCCATCGACCGGCCCAGCTTGATGCCGCAGACGTTCTCCAGCCCCGCGATGCGCGCGGTGAGCTCCGGCGAGAAGCTGTACGCCGAGTACCCCGTGTCGAACATCCAGATGCCGATGTCCACCCGGGCGGCGACGTAGGCGAACCAGTCGTAGATGCCCGCCTCGCTGGCGACCGGGAAGTACGGGTTGATGAACACCACGAAGTCGGCGCCCACCGCCTCGGCGTGGCGCGTCAGATCGATCGTCTCGCGGGCCGAGTGGTGCGCCGTGTGCGCGATCACGCGGCACCTGCCGTGCGCCTCCTCGCAGACGATCTCTACCACGCGCCGGCGCTCCGCGCCGGTCAGCGCCCAGAACTCGCCCATCGTGCCCGTGCAGAACACGCCCTCGACGCGCAGCCCGTCCGTGACGTGGCGCATGTTGTGCCGCAGGCCCGCCTCGTCCAGGTCGCCGTCGGGCGTGAACGGCGTCGTGATCGCCGTCCACACGCCGTGAAACTGCGCTCGCGCAGCATCCTTGGCCTCCGCCTTCCGGTAGTCCATCGCCCGCTCCCTTCCGCGCCGCCGTACCGGCGTCCGCTAGCCCAGCCGCCGCGGACGCCTACTGGGCCTGCCCTACACCGTCGCCTCGCGGGGCTCGCCCACGATCACGCCCTGCCGCGGCTTGCCGCGCACCAGCACGTCGACCAGCCAGTCGCCGATGTAGTCGTGGGCTAGCTGGCGGTTGTCGTTCTGGCAATGGGCCGCGCCGCCCTCCGCGGCCGTGAAGACTTTCAGCTCTTTCTGGGCGGAGCCCGCTGCCTCGTACATGCGGTGCGCGTCGTCCACCGAGATCTGCGCGTCGTCCTGGCCGTGCAGCACGAGCAGCGGGCAGCGGATCTGGTGCGCCACCTCGTCCAGGTGCCAGGGGTCGAGCTTCGCGGCCACGTCGTCGAAGTCCCGCGCGCCCATCACGAACAGCGCGTGCGCCTGCGGCGTGGGCACTGGCCCGTGCGCGCTGCTGCGTCGCACCGACCACACCTTGCGGTAGTCCCACACGGCGCCCCAGGCCACGGCGCCCGCCAGCCGGTGCTCGAACGCCGCCACGCGCCCCGCCCGGTAGCCGCCCAGGCTCGCGCCCACCACGGCGATGCGGCGCGCGTCCATGTCGGGTCGGCCGGCCAGGTAGTCGAACGCCGCCGTCCCCGGCACCTCGTAGTCGTAGCGGTTTACCATGCCGCGGAACAGCACCGCCTCGCCGATGCCCGGCCCGTCGCAGAGGAGGGTGTGAAAGCCGCGCGGCGCGAGCGCCTGGGCCAGCTCGATGCCCTGCTCCTTCGTGCTGTCCCAGCCCGGCAGATAGAATGCAGCGGGTTTCGGCCCCAACCCGCCCGTCGCCGCGGGCACGAACCAGGCTGGGAAGGTCGTCCCCTCGTAGGGCACCTCGACGCGCTCGACTGGCGGCTCGCACAGCGCGGCGTAGCGCCCGAAGGCGTCCAGCGAGCGCGTGTGGGTCTCGCGGCGGCGCGGGTCGGCGTGCTCCATGAAGGGGATCGCCCACTGGAGGTAGCAGGACGCGCGCAAGAAGGTCTCCCGCGCGCTCAGCGGGTGGGCGTCGGCCGCCTGCCGCTCGGCGCGCGTGTAAAGCTGGTCGCCCAGGTGACGCCACGCGCCGTACCAGGCCTCGGCGTCGTAGCTGGCCGCGGCCTCCTGGAGCGCTTCCACGACCTGCAACACCTCGCCCGGGTTCGCACCCGTGAACAGCGCCCGCAGCACCGCCTGCGACCACATGTAGTTGTCGGCAAAGAAGTAGTACATAGACGGTATCTCCCCTTCCGGTGGCCGGAGTGTAGCCCCGCGCTCGTCGGCGGGGCAACCGCCCCGCCGCCCAAGGCGACCGGACACCGCTGCAGCGCGCGGTAGCGGCGCACTCGATCGCGCCGGCGGACCCGCCGGCGGGCGCGCAAGTTAAGCCGAGGAACGGTCAAACGATGCTCCTTTACCGGGTGGTTAACTGCTAGGCCGGGCGCGGGTCTGCGCGCGCTGGTCGGGCGCGGAAGGTCGCATCGTTTACCCCGTACGATACTCCCCCGGCCGCTCCGCCGCGGGCCGGGCCGGCGGGGCGAGGCCCCGGGCATGGGCGCAGGTGGCGGGCGCGGGGGAGGCGTGTACGGCGTAAGATTGGCGACCACGTCGCGCGAGCTAGCGGGCGCTCTCCGGCGCGCCTCGCGGCCTCTCTACTATGAACGCATTGGCGAGGGGCGGTCGTCCGGCGAGGAGGGATGCCCAGTTCGGTCCGGCGGTTGGGTTAGCGAGGCGCGCCCTCACTCCGACCCTCTCCCAGGGGGAGAGGGGGAGGGACGAGGGGCGGGCTCTCGCCCCCCTGCCTCCCTCTCCCCTAGGAGAGGGGGTGGACGAGGGGACGCGCGCGCTCTCCCGCCCTCTCCCCCTACGAGAGCGCGTACGGGAACGCCCGCGCCGGATTCGATATGACGCCGGGCCAGGTAGCGACCGGGCGGGGGGCAGCAAGCAGCGCCCCTACCGAGTACCAGGTTGGCCGGGGGAGTCGTCCGGCACGGCGGGCGGGGACGGGAGCGATTTTCATGATGTGTGAGCAACCGCGGCTACCGGGCGGCAGGGGACGAGCCCTGGCCCTACGTTGGTCGCCGGACGCCGAGATAGGCGACAGCTGCCTCCCGGCCGGGCGGCAGGAGACGAGCCCCGGCCCTACGACGGGTACGCTAGAGCGGTCGGTATCAGCAGACCCGGCCGGGCGGCAGGGGACGAGCCCCGGCCCTACGACGCGGGCGCCATTTGGTGGCCCCATCCGGCCCGTGGGCTGTATGGCGACGCGGGGCAACCCTGCCCTGCGAGGCGGCCACCGCACCGCGAGCGGCCTAGTGGCCGCGAGAACCGCTCTCGCTGGTCGATCCTCACAGGGATTGGGGATGGGATGGTCGGCCTCCCCCGGCACAGGCCTTGCCAGTCGGGAGCAGAACCAGGTCGCGGAGCAGCACTGTGCGAGACGAGACGTATTTCCGGCAGTTCGTGGTGCCCCGGGCCAGCGGCCAGGCGTACGAGGCGCTCGGCCGGGCGACGATCGGCGAGGAAGGCCCGGCCGGGCTGCGCCTGCACGTCGGCGCGGCGACCGTCGAGGTGACGGCGCTCGCGGCCGATCTGCTCCGCGTGGGCCTGTTCGCCGACGGGCGGCCGGTCGAGTACCGCTCGGAAGCCGTCGTCAAGAGCGACTGGCCGGCGAGCGGCGGCACCGTCGTGACGCGGGACGGCGCGGTCCACATCGCGACGAGCGCGGCGCGCGCCGTCGTGCGTCTGGACCCGCTGCGCATCCACTTCGAGGACGCCGCCGGCCGCCGCTTTGCCGAGGACGATCCCGAGCTGGGCATGGGCACCCTGCCGCTCCTGCCCAGCGGCAGCCGCCTGGTGGACCCGCTCGGGCCGCCGACCCGCGTCTACAAGCGGCGCCCCCCCACCGAGCACTACTTCGGCTGCGGCGAGCGCACGGGCGGGCTCGACAAGACCGACTCGCACCAGGTCTTCTGGAACAGCGACCCGCCGAACGAGCACACGGCGTCGCTGAACAACCTGTACATCTCCATCCCCTTCGTGCTGGCGCTGGACCGCGGCGCCGCCTGGGGCCTGTTCCTCGACAATCCGGGCCGCGTCGAGTTCGACCTGGCGCGCGAGCGCGCCGACCGCTCGTGGTTCGGCGCCGACTGCGGCGCCCTGGTGTACTACGTCTTCGCCGGCCCCACGCCGGCCGCCGTGCTGGACCGCTACACCGAGCTGACAGGGCGCACGCCGCTGCCGCCGCTCTGGGCGCTCGGCAACCACCAGAGCCGCTGGGGCTACAAGACCGCCGATCAGGTGCGCGCCATCGCCCGCGAGTTCCGCAGCCGCGACATCCCGTGCGACGCGCTGTACCTCGACATCGACTACATGGACGGCTACCGCGTGTTCACCTGGGACCGCGAGCGCTTCCCCGATCCGGCGGGCCTGATCGCGGACCTGCGCGAGCAGGGCTTCCGCGTGGTGACGATAGTCGATCCGGGCGTGAAGGTGGACGAGGGCTACGCCGTGTACCGCGCGGGCCGCGAGGCCGACCTGTACTGCAAGACCAGTCTTGGCGCCGAGTACCACAACGTCGTCTGGCCGGGCACCTGCGCCTTCCCCGACTTCACGAACCCGCGGGCGCGGGCGTGGTGGGGCGAGCAGCACCGCGCGCTGCTGGACGCCGGCGTCGCCGGCATCTGGTGCGACATGGACGAGCCGACGATGTTCATCCCCACGCCGGCCACCATGCCGCCCGACGTGGTGCAGCCGGGCGACGACACGCCGCGCCTGCACGCGCAGGTCCACAACCTCTACGGCTCGCAGATGGCACGCGCCACCCGCGAGGGCCTGGCGCGGCTGCGGCCCGAGCGGCGGCCGTTCGTCATCACCCGGGCGGGCTACGCGGGAGTGCAGCGCGATGCCCTCCACTGGACCGGCGACAACTCGTCGTGGTGGGAGCAGGTGGCGATGAGCATGCCCCAGCTACAGAACCTGGGGCTGTCGGGGCTCGCCTGGGTGGGCACCGACATCGGTGGCTACGCGGGCGACGCGAACGGCGAGCTGCTGACCCGCTGGGTCGAGCTGGGCATCTTCCAGCCGTTCTGCCGCAACCACTCGGCGTGGAACGCCAGGCCGCAGGAGCCGTGGGCCTTTGGAGAGCCCTACGAGACGCACATCCGGAGGTTGTTGCAGCTGCGCCAGCGCCTGCTGCCGTACCTGTATAGCCTGTTCGAGGAGTGCCACCGCAGCGGGGCGCCGATACTGCGCCCGCTGCTCTTCGCCTACCCCGACGACGAGACCACCTACCACGCGGACGACGAGTTCCTGGTGGGCGACGCGCTGCTGGTGGCGCCCATCGCCCGGCCAGGCATCGCGCACCGCGCCGCCTACCTGCCGCGCGGCACGTGGTTCCACTACTGGAGCGGCGAGCGCATCGACGGCCCCGCCCACGTCCTCGCCCACGCCCCGCTCGGCCAGCCGGCGATCTACGTGCGGGCGAATCATCCGGTGCCGCTCTGGCCGACGATGCGCTACTGCGGCGAGCGCCCGCCCGACCCGCTCACGCTGCTGCTGTTCCCCGCCGAGGGTGAGAGCGCCTGGACGCTGTACGAGGACGCCGGCGAAGGCTATGAGCACGAGCGCGGCGCCTACGCCCGCACCCGCATCACATGTGCGGAGCGCGACGCCACGATCACCGTGGACCTGGCCGAGCGCGAGGGCGGGTACGCCCCGCCGCGCGAGCACGTCGAGCTAGCGGTCCGCGGCCTGGGCGGCGCCCCGCGCGCCGTTCGCGTGAACGGCGCCCCGACCGCGGGCTGGCGCTGGGCCGACGACACCGCCTGGATCACGCTACCCGCCACGGTCGCGGCCCAGCGGGTCGAGCTCGACCGCGCCGCCGGGCGCTCGGCGTGAGCGATGAGGCAGCCACGGGCGCAGACCGGCGTCTCCGTGCGTCGGCCCGCTGCCGCTGGCGCGGATGGCCAGAGTGGCCTCAGCCGGCGAGGAAGCTGAGGCGTACCTGGCGGGTGGGGTTGTCGCGGTTGAGGTCGACCAGCACGACGTGCTGCCAGATCCCGAGCGCGGGCCGGCCGCCGAGCACGGGGATGCTCACCGAAGGGCAGAGCAGCGCGGGCAGCAGGTGGTCGGCGCCGTGGCCGGGGCTGCCGTGGCGGTGGACGTAGCGGTCGTCGCGCGGCAGCAGTCGCTCCAGCGCCGCCTCCAGGTCGGGCTCCGAGCCGGCGCCCACCTCGATGAGCGCCAGCCCCACCGTGGCGTGGGGCGCGAACACGTTCACCAGCCCGTCGCCGAACGGCCGGCAGAACGCCGCCACCGCATCCGTCAGATCGACGATGCGCCGCCGCGACGTGTCGATCGTCAACTCTTTGCTCTGCATAGCCTCATTGTAGACCACGCCGCGCGGCCGGGACCGCGTTGACGGGTGCCGTGGGCGCGCGTATCATCCGAGTACCGGGTCGAGAATGCGCGTAGCGGCAGGCGAGGAGGCGCGAGAGCATGGACTACGATCTGCTCATCAAGGGGGGCCGCGTCGTCGACGGCTCCGGGCTGCCGGGCTACCAGGCCGACGTGGGCGTGCGCGACGGCAAGATCGCCGAGATCGGCCGCCTGCGCGGCACCGCGGCGCGCACCATCGACGCCGACGGGCTGGTGGTCGCGCCCGGCTTCATCGACCACCACACCCACCTCGACGCGCAGGTGCTCTGGGACCCGTACGGCACCGCCGAGCCGTGGCACGGCGTGACCACGGTCGTGATGGGCAACTGCGGCCTCACCCTCGCCCCGGCGAAGGAGTCCGACCGCGACAACATCGTGAAGAGCTTCGTGCGCGTCGAGGCCATCCCGCGCATCGCGCTGGAGGTCGGCGTGCCCTGGCGCTGGCACACCTATGGCGAGTACCTGGACGCGCTGGAGGGCCGGGTCGGCATCAACGTCGCCGGGCTGGTCGGCCACATCGCCGTGCGCCAGTACGTGCTGGGCGAGGAGTCGGTCGAGCGCACCGCCACAGCCGACGAAGTGGCGCAGATGCAGCGGCTGGTGCGCGAGGCGCTGGAGGGCGGGGCCTTCGGCCTCTCCACCAACCGCAACGAACGGCACATGCGCGAGGACGGCAAGCCGGTCGCCAGCCGCCTGGCCGACGATGCCGAGTTGTACGCGCTCTGCGACGTCCTCGCGGAGCTGAACACGGGCGTGGTCGAGACGGTCGTCGGGCTGACCAAGCTGGAGCACCTCGCCTGGTACGACCAGCTCGCGCGACGCAGCGGCCGCCCGGTCTTGTGGCAGAGCGTGCAGCACCGCTGGGCCGCGCCGAACCTGTGGCGCGACCAGCTCGACGGCATCGCCCCCACCTTCCGCGACGGCTACCGCGCCTTCGGCCTCGCCAGCACCGTGCCGCTGCTGCGCCGCTTCAGCCTGCAAAACGCGCAGGCGTTCGACGAGTTCCCGACCTGGAAGACGATGATGTTTCTCCCGGAGGTGGTCCGCAAGCAGGCGTTCGCGGACCCCGAGACGCGGGAGAAGCTGCGCGCCGAGATGAACGGCACGCCGAAGGCCAGCTTCCACCGCCGCTGGGACCTGGTGAAGATCGTCGAGGTGGCGAAGCCGGAGAACCAGGTCTACGTGGGCAAGAGCCTGGCCGAGATGGCGGCGATGCGCGGTCAGGACCCGATCGACGCGTTCCTGCTGCTCTCGGTCGAGGAGGACCTCAAGACCGTCTTCGCTAGCGCCAACACGGGCGGCGATCCCGAGGTCGTCGGCCAGATTCTCCAGAGCCCCTACGTGCTGCCCGGCGTGTCCGACGCGGGCGCGCACGTGCAGTTCGGCGTCGAGTTCGGCTACAGCACGACGTTCCTCGGCTACTGGGTGCGCGAGCGCCAGATTATGCCGCTGGAGCAGGCGGTACACAAGCTGACCTTCCAGGTGGCGGCGATCTACGGCATCGAGGACCGCGGGCTGGTGCGGCCCGGCTACGCCGCCGACTTCGCCATCTTCGATCCCGAGACGGTGCGGCCGCACGAGGCCGAGTGGGTGCAGGACTACCCGGCCGACACCCGCCGCCTCATCCAGCGCGCGGACGGCATGCACTACACCATCGTGAACGGCCAGGTCGTATCCGAGGACGGCAAGCTGAGCGGCGCGCTGCCCGGCCAGGTGTTGCGCGGCTCGGCGTACAAGCCGGTCGCGGCGGCGGTGTAGACGATGGGTGTAGCGTACATCCCGGTGGCGCGCGTGGGCGAGATCGCGCCCGGCGAGCGCAAGCGGGCCGACCTGGGCGGCCGTTCCGTGCTGATCGCCAACATAGACGGCGAGTACTTCGCCTTCAGCAGCCTCTGCCCCCACGAGGGCGCCGAGCTAGAGCTAGCCGACATCAACGGCACCGAGCTGCGCTGCGACGGCCACAACTACTGCTTCGACCTGCGCACGGGGCGGTGCGTGGCGCCCGAGCACGGCCCGGCGCTCGCCGTGCTGCCCGTCGAGCAGCGCGACGGCGACCTCTGCGTCAAGCTGGAGTGGTGAGCCGCGGCGGCCGAGCGCGGCCGCGCTCGGCCGCCGGCGCCAGGGGCAAGGGGGCGGCGATGATTGCCATGGGGTCCCGGGGGCACGGGCTTGCGGTGGGCGTCGGTATCCTGGTGGCGCTCGCGGTCGGCTGCGCGGCGCCAGTACCGCGCGCCACCGCCCCGGCCGCGCCCGATGCTCCTGCCGCGCGCGCGGACACGGCGGCGCCCGCTCCGCCGGCCAGCCCGCCGCGCACGCTGCAGCTTGGGCTGGCAAACAAGACGTTCACCCAGGTGCCCCAGTGGGCCGCGGAGACGCAGGGCTACTTCGCGGCCGAGGGCTTGAACGTCGAGGCGACGTACACGAGCGCGAGCACGACGATCATCGCCGCCCTGGTGAGCGGCAACATGGACATCGCTACCACGTCGCCCGGCAACGCCATCCTCACCCGCCAGAAGGGCGCGAACCTCGTGGTCGTCGGCGGCTTCGTGAACCGGGCGATGTACAACATGATCGGCCTGAAGGGCTTGCACACGCTCGACGACCTGCGGGGCCGGAAGATCGGCGTGGCGGGCACCAGCACCGGCGACAGCCTGCTCATCCGCGAGGTGATGGCGGCCAAGGGCATGCGCGAGAACGACGACTACCAGTTCGTGCGCATCGGCGGCACGCCGGAGCGCTACAACGCCCTCTTCTCCGGTGCCATCGACGCGGTGACGCTGCTCGATCCCTTCAACTACGCCGCGCTCGACGCGGGGTTCCCGAATCTCGCCAACGTGTACGACTACGTGCCGGAGTACGTCCACGCGGCCACGAGCGTGAACGCCGACTGGGCGCGGCAGAACGAGGCGGCGCTGGTCGGCTACCTGAAGGCGATCATCCGCGGCATTCGCTGGACGTACGATCCGGCGAACCGCGAGGCGGCCATCCAGCTCGCCATCGACAACACGGGGGTCGAGCGCCGGTTCGCCGAGATGGCGCTGGACGAGCACACGCGGGTGACGGCCTGGCCCAAAGATGGCCTGGTCAACGAGAAGGGCCTGGAGTGGGTCATCAACCAGGCGGCCGCGGTGGGCGACCTGGACCCGCCCTACCCCACCGTGCAGGACGTGACCGACCAGAGCTACACGCGCAAGGCGCTGGCGCAGCTCGACCAGTAGGGGAGATAGCATGTACGGATGGCGCGGGCGCGTTGGGATGGTGAACCCGTCGCGCGGGGACACGCTGATCTACGAGTTCTACAAGGCCGCGCCGGAGGGGCTGGTCGTCGTGCCGGCGGCGCTCGGCGTGCAGCGCGTGGTCGCGGACCAGCTGACCGCGATCCTCGATCGCTACGAGGCGGCGGTAAACGAGATGGTCTACGAGGAGTGCGACGTCGTCGTGCTGGGCGGCAGCCCGCCGATCCTCTCCGGGCCGCCGGGCACCGAGGAGCGGCTGCTGGCGGCGGCGCAGCGCGTCGCCACCATGCCGGTGTTCCTGCACATCCGCGCCGAGGTCGAGGCGGTGCAGGCGGTGGGCGCGCGGCGTATCGCACTCGGCGCCCCGTACCCGTGCGCGATCACGGATAAGTGGGCGGCCTACTTCGAGGCGCAGGGCATCGAGGTGGTGGCCAGCCACACGCTCGACGTCGAGCGCAACATCGAGCTGGCGAAGCTGCCGCCGCACGCCGCCTACCGCGTGGCGCGCGAGGTATTCGAGCGCGCGGGCGGCGCCGTGGACGCCGTCCACCTGACCTGTCCGCGCTGGCCGACGCTGGTGGTGCTAGAGCGGCTGGAGCAGGACCTGGGCGTGCCCGTCACGTCGAGCAGCCAGTCGGTCATCTACGGGGCGCTGCGCCGCCTGCGCATCCGCGACCGTATCACCGGGTACGGATCGTTGCTCGCCAGCCTGGCGCACGACGCGCAGCCCGCGCCCGCGCTCGCGTCCGTCTGATCCGGGCGCGCCTCGGTCTGCCTTCTCGCGGGCCGGGCGCAGCCGCGCGCCGTCCGGCGCCTGGCACAGCCCCTGCGACACCGCCGATCCGGCGCGCGTTGCGACACGGCCGAAGGCATAGTGGAGGTGTCCTGATGGCCCAGCAGAACTGTGTTAGCTGCGGCATGCCGCGGAACCAGTGGAAGGGCAACGGCGGGCAAGGCGTGACCCAGAACGGGCAGACGTATTGCTGCCAGGGCTGCGCGAGCGGCGGCGCCTGCACCTGCAAGTAGCGTGGTCAAGCCCGCAGGGCCGCGGTGAGATCGCTTCCTCACCGCGGCCCGTGACGAACGCGGCGGCTGCCGACGAGCGAGCGGCGCTCCCGCACTGCAGTCGGTTACAGGTAGCGGGGGTCGGGGCGGTAGTCGTCGCGGAGGAGGCTGCCGCAGTCGGGCACCGGGTTGGCGATGGCGAGCTTGTGGTAGGTGAGCCACATCTCGGCCGCCAGCGCCCAGACGACCTTCACGTTCAGGTCGCGCTCCAGCAGGTCCACCGCCGGCGCGGCGTCCCAGCCGCCGCCGTTGATGTAGATGGCGTCCACCGAGCGCCCGAGCCGCTGTAATCCTTGCTTGCAGTGGCGGTACACGTCGGTCCAGGCGACCTCGTCGAGCGCGAGCAGCGGCGTGGCGTAGAGCGCCTCGTCCTGGCCGGTGGCGCTGAAGCCCGGCAGCAGCGCCGACTCGATGCCGAAGCGCGCGAAGTAGTCGACGATCGCGTGGTTCAGCTCGTCCTTGTAGTAGGTGGCGAGCGCCACGCGGCGCAGGCCCATCGCCTCCAGCGCGATCGCGTGCGGCTCCATCGGCGTGACCACCGGCAGGCCGACCTTGGCCGACAGGTCGCGCGCCCACTGGCGCTCGAAATCGAGGCCCTTCAGCAGGAATGGCGGCGTGCCGCTGACGGAGATAATCGTGCAGCCGACGGCCTGGAGGTCGGCGGCTAGCGCCTCGGCGCGCTGGAAGCCGCTCGTAAAGCTCTGCCGCTCGCCGCTGCGGAAGCCGATGAACGTCGGCACGATCTCCACGCCGTCCGGCGCGTGCTTGTACCAGAAGGCGAATGACTTGCCGCGATGCGTCGGCTTGATGAGCCCGATTCGCGCCCGCCAAGCAGCGTACATGGCTGACCTCCTCGTGGGCTACGCGCGGCTAGCTCTTGGCCTCGGCCACGAAGCTGGGATCGACGTAGCGCAGCGGATCGGCCGTCGGCCCGGGCAGGTCGCCCAGCTCGATCATCGCCTGGAGGAACGTCTGTAGGCCCGGCAGGGACGCCTCGGCGTGGCGCGGCAGCACCTTGCCCTCCTCGACGAAGACGGTATACGTCTTCGCCACGGCGTCGCGGTCCGCCTTGGTGCGCTCCATCAGGACGTCGATGGCGGCGTCCTTGTTGGCCGGGTCGTAGAGCCAATCGATCGCGTTGCCCAGCCCGCGCAGGTAGCGCACCAGCTCCGACCGATGGTCGCGCGCCCAGTCGCGGTTGGCCGAGACGTTCATGTACATGAAGTCGTGGAGCACGTCGGTCGAGCGGCCGAGCAGCCGGAAGCCCTCGCTCATGGCCACAAAGTCGATGGGCTGGGTCATGATCGCGGCGTCGGCCTGACGGCTCTTGAGCGCCGCGTAGCGGTTGGGCGTCGTGCCCACCGAAGCGAAGTCGTAGTCGCCGTCGCCCAGGCCCTTCGTGCGCAGCATGAGCCGCAGCACGACCGCCGCGCCGTCCTTGGGCGCGCTCACCGCGATCGCCTTGCCGCGCAGGGCGGCGTAGTCGGCGATCTCCGGCTGCGTGATGAGACTGAACGCCGGGTTGCTGACCTCCGAGCCGACCACGACCAGGTTGCCGCCGCCCTCGATGGCGCGCACCGCGGCGTCGACCGAGTAGTGGGCCACGGGGACGGAGCCCGAGACCACGGCGCGGGCGGCCTCGTTGGGACTGCCGATCTGGACGACGTCGGGCGTGATGCCCTGGGCCGCGTAGAAGCCCTTGTCCTGCGCGACGTAGGTGGCCCACTGGAAGGCCGACCCGGGCAAGAGCCCGACGGTGATGGTGGCCGGCAGCGCGGCCGCGGCGGAGGCGGCAGGCGGTGCGGCCGGGGCGCTGGCCGGGGCCGCGCCTCCGGCTGGCTTGGGCGCTCCACCTGTCGGGGCGCTGGCGGGCGCGCAGGCCGCCGCGATCAGCAGGGCGAGGACGACGAGCGGCCCCGCCGCGGAGGCCACGGCCTTTCGCTTATGGAGCGTTGCCGCCGGGCCACAGCGCGGCGCTGGCTGGGGCACGACGCGGAGCATGACGACCTCCTCGCGCGGGCGCTGGGGCGCGTGTCTCGGCTGACCGCGGCGCTCTTACTGGCGCCGGCCGACCAGAGATGACCTTACGCGCGCCGGGGGGTGCTGTCAAGCGCCGGGCCGGCTGCACGGATGCGATAGAGCCCAGCGGTCCTGACGCGAAGCGGCGCCGCCCCAGCGCCCGGGAGCGACCCGGACGCCGGGACGGCGCCGCCGGCTCGGGGGGATTAGACTAAGCATCTGGCCGAGGATAGTGTCTCGATATGGTTACGCCACAGGTACACACCATCCCCGGAAACCAGCTTAGGCGCCGCTGGACTCGCCCTGCCCCTTGCGGGCCGCCTTGACGCGCTCGAAGAAGGCGACGTCGGCGCGCTGGGGAGCCTGCATGTGGCCCTCGAAGCGCCCCTGGCGGTAATTCTCCCCGATAGCCTTCAACAGCTCCGGCGCGAACTGCTGGTAGGGGCGCATCGTGCGCTCCCGCAGTGCGTCCCAGCGCGCGCCCAGCTCCTGGGCTTGCGGGCTGGCCGGGTCGAGGTCGGGGTTCGCCCGCACCTCGCTGAGCAGCGCGGCCCAGTCGCGCTCGATCGCCTCGCGCTCCTCGACCGGTACGCGCTTGCCCAGCTCTTCGAACTGCTTCATCTGCTCGGGGGTGTAGTAGCTTGCCATCTGTTGTTCTCCCTTCTGCGCCAGGCCGTCCCGCACGGTCTGCGACGCCTTGACGACAAGCTCCCAGTCCCACCGGCCCGTCGCCTGCCGGCGGTCGAGGAGCTTGCCCAGGGCAGCCTGGACGCGCTCTAGCTCGGCGATGCGGTCCCGCAGCACGCCGCGCTGGATGTTCATGGAGGCGACCAGGTCGAAGTCGGGCCGCCGCAGCAGCTTGCCGATCTGCTGCAGCGGGAACCCCAGGTACCGCAACGTCAGGATCTGCTGCAAGCAGAGCAGGTCCGCCTCCGAGTAGTAGCGGTAGCCCGCCTCGGAGTGCGCGGACGGGCGCAGCAAGCCGATCTGGTCGTAGTGGTGCAGCGTCCGGATCGACACGCCGGTCAGGGCGGCGAACTCCCCCACGCGGTACAGCCGGTCCATGGTCACCTCCACGGACCAGGATAGAGCCTGCCGTTACGTGAGGGTCAAGGGGTAGCGCGGCCCGAGTTGGCCGGCGGGAACTGGCTCGCGGCGCGGCGGCGCAGGACGGGCTCGACGAGGGGCAGCACGCGCGGCGAGATGACGCGCCGCACCTCGTCGGGCGGGAAGTAGGCGATCTCCACGACCTCGGCGTTCGGGCAGAAGGCGCCGCCCCGTACCGTGCAGTCGAAGGCGAAAGTGTAGTGGCGTGGCGGCCACAGCTCGGCCCAGGCGGTGAGCGGGCCGACCGCGACCTCGAAGCTCAGCTCCTCGCGCAGCTCGCGCCGCACGCCGTCCTCCAGCCGCTCGCCGGCGCGCAGCCAGCCGCCGGGGAGGTTCCAGCCCGGCGGCGGGAGGTAGCTGTGGCGCGCCAGCAGCAGGCGGCCCCCGTCGTCCCAGACGAGGCCTACCACGCCGATGAGGTAGCGCGGGTTGATCCACCAGAGGATGGCGCCCTCCAGCCACGCGGGCGGCTGAAGCACGCGCCAGAGGTTGAGCAGCGAGCCGTAGATGGTGCGGCGGGGTCGCGCGCGGCGTCGTGTGGGCAAGAGGACCCCCCGCCCGCTAAAGTAGTGGGCAGCCACAGGACCGGTGAGCCGCGCCGGCCGCGCGAGCGCCGCGCGCCGCGCTCGGTCGGCACGAATCGGGCGAGGCCATTATGGGGCATCCGGCGGCTGCCGGACAGCCAATGGCCGAGGGGCAGGGGATGGACGCCAAGCCGCCGAGCGCCTCGCAGGTCACGATCAGCCAGGTGATGCTCATTAGCGACGCGAACCCGCAGGGCAACGTCCACGGCGGGACGATCATGAAGCTGGTCGACACGGCGGGCGCGCTTGCCGCGCTGCGTCACGGCCGCCGGCGCGTCGTCACGGTCGAGATGGACTCGATGCGGTTCCACCAGCCCGTCCACGTGGGCAACCTGGTCACGCTCACCGCGCGGGTCACCGCCGTCTGGCGCACGTCGCTGGAGACGTACGTGGACGTGGAGGCCGAGGACGTGATCACGGGCGAGCGGCGACACACGTCGTCGGCCTTCTTGGTGTTCGTGGCGCTGGACGACGCGGGGCGACCGGCCGAGCTGCCGCCGCTGCGCCTGGAGACCGAGGCGGACCGCGCCATGGCCGCGGCGGCCGAGGCGCGGCGCCAGCGCCGCCTGGGCGAGCGCGCTGCGCGTCCCGAGCGCTGAAGCGCTGCCGATCGACGGCCGCGCTCCGGGATGGCCCTGCACGCATGGGCGCTAGCGGGGCGAAGGCGCGCTGCACCATCCAGGGCTCGAAGCCGGTGGGGACGGTGCCCTGCGCGGCGTAGAGGTAGACGGCCGCGCGGAAGATCTGGCTGAGCGCCGACGCTACGACGGCCAGGATCGCGCAGTAGATGACGGCCCAGCGCCACGCCCGCCACCGCGAGCGGCGCGCTGCCAGACACCACGCCGAGCGCCAGCGGCAGCGCGCCCGGCAGCCCGAGCAGGAAGAACACGCCGCTCATCCCGAACTGGCCGCTAATATCCGATCCGGCCCTGGGGTTCGCCTAGGGAGGCGGGCCCTCACCCCAACCCTCTCCCAGAGGGAGAGGGAGTAAGGGAACGCCACCCCGGATTCGGTATAAGCTGCTCGCCCGACGTCTGCTTCAGCAGAGCGGCGCTGCGCTGGATCGCCGCGAACGGCCCTTGCCCCTCGACGACCATGACGGGCACGACCAGGAAGGTGACGACGGCCCAGGCCGCGCCGAACAGGCCGGCGACGATCTGCCCCACGAAGCCCGCGCGCCGCTCGACGCTCCGCAGCACCAGGCCCACCGTGGCGGTGATCAGCGCATAGATGAAGATGGCGGGCAGGTGCTGCGCGGCGATCTGCAGGCCGGTGCCCAGGGTCGGGTTCGATGGAGGCCGACGCACGCCGAAGGGGCGCATCTGCCCCGAGAGGGGGGCCGTCTCGGCCGCGGTGACGCTAGGCGGGGCGGAAAGCGCCGGCCTCGCCGACGAGGCCGAGGGTGGGCAGCTCGATGCGGCGGCGGCCGTCGGCGCGGGCGTGGCCCAGCTCCCAGGCCAGCTGGCCGTGCTCGGCAGCCAGGTTGAGGACGCCGGGCACGCCCTCGGGCGCGACGACGACGCAGAAGCCGACGCCCATGTTGAACGTGCGGTACATCTCGGCCGGCGCCACGCGGCCACGCGCCGCGATGAGGCGGAAGATGGGCGGCGGCTCGGGCAGCCGCGCCAGGTGGAAGCTGACGGGCGCGGCGACGCGGGTGAGGTTGAACAGCCCGTCGCCGGTGATGTGAGCCAGCGCCTTGATCGGCAGCCCGGCCGCGAGCATGGCGAGGACGGGCTGGACGTAGATGCGCGTCGGCCCCAGCAGCTCGTCGCCTAGCGTGCGGCCCAGCTCTGGCACGTGCGCGGCCAGGCGCCGTGGGTCGTCGCCCACGAGCACGCGGCGCGCGAGCGTCAGACCGTTGCTGTGAATGCCGCTGCTGGCGAGGCCGACCACGGCGTCGCCGTCCATGACGTCCTGGCCGACGAGCACGCGGTCGAGCGGCACCGTGCCGATGGCCGTGCCGACCAGGTCGAAGCTCTTCCCGCCGGCCGGGTGCAGCAGCTCCGGCACCTGGGCCAGCTCACCGCCGGGGATGGTGACGCGCGCCTGGCGGGCGCCCTCGTGCAGCCCGCGGCCGAGGGCCTCCAGCAGGGCCGGGTCGGCGCGCTCGACGGCCACGTAGTCCACCAGCGCCACCGGCTCGGCGCCGACGCAGAGCACGTCGTTGACGTTCATCGCCACACAGTCGATGCCAATTGTGTCGTACTGGCCCAGCTGCTGGGCGACGAGCAGCTTGGTGCCCACGCCATCCGTGGAGATGGCGATGCCGAGGTTCGCGCCGACGGCCACCACGTTCGCGAAGTAGCCGTTCGGCAGGCGCACCTCGCCAGGGCGCAGGGCGGTGGTGGCGTTTACCCAGCGCAGCAGCCCGGCGAGCGCACCGCTGGCCGCGGCGGTGTCCACGCCGGCGGCGGCATAGGTGCGCGGGTCGGGCGGCTGCGAGGCGCTAGCCATGCGGCTAATTCAGCCGCGGACAGGGGTGCTTCGCGCGGTCCAGGGGGGCGCCGCAGAGGGGGCAGCGCGGCCGCCCGGCGGCGCAGATCACGGTGATCTGCTGGGACAGGGCGCGGAGCTGCTTGCGCGACACCTCGCAGCGCAGCGTGGCCGGACCGTCCGGGTCCGCGTCCTGGTCGTGGGCCAGCAGCACGAAGAGGTCGTCTTGCGCCTCATAGCCCATCGCCAGGCGCCCCACCTTGAACTCCAGCGAGGGGCGCTCGCTCGGATCGGCGGCGACCTGGGCCTTCTCGCTGGGCGCTCGCGCGGCGGCCAGCGCGGGATCGAGCGGCCAATGGCTCATCGCCTGGCCGCCGAGCAGCTGCTCGACGGTCATGCCGAGCACCTGCAGCTCCTCGCGCTCCAGCCAGAGCCAGACCGTGCGGTTGCGGTTGGCCGCGACCAAGCGGAAGGTGCGCCGGCCCGGCGCGCCGAGCGCCAGCGCGTCCAGGCGCTGCACCGGCCCCAGGTCTACGGATTCGGTAGCCATCGTCACCTCGTTCCGCTAAGTAGAATAGCACAGCGGGTAATCGCTCGCAGCGCGCCGGGTATACTGGGCAAGCGCGCCGCGATCCGGGGCGCGGCCGCCGGCGGATCGGGGCGTGGCCGGGGCGTGGGCGCGGCCCGAGAATCGGCGGACCACAGGAGGGCGGCGGATGGAAGAGACGTTCGTGGAGGTGCGCGGGACCCGCGTGCAGCTACAGACCGAGGGGGAGGGGCCGCCGCTGGTGTTCCTGCACGGCGCGGGCGGCGGCGCCTGGCTGCCGGGGCTGACGCAGCTGGCCGAGCGGTTCCGCGTCTACGCGCCCGTCCATCCGGGCTTCGGCCAGTCCGACGACCGCCCCGATTGGGACCAGCTCGACGACTACGTGTTCCACTACCTGGACTTCCTGGACACGCTGGGGCTCGACCGCGTCCACCTGGCCGGCGCGTCGCTGGGCGGCTGGCTGGCCGCCACGTTTGCCGTCAGCCACGCGCACCGCCTGCGCACGCTGACGCTGCTCGACGCGGCCGGCCTGTGGCTCGACGAGGCGCCGATGGCCGACCTGTTCCTGCTGCCGCCCGAGGAGCTAGCGAAGCTGATGTGGCACGACCCGAGCCGCGCGCCGACGCCGCCGCCACCCACCCCGGAGACCATGCTGATGCAGGCGAAGGCCAGCACGACCGTCGCGCGCCTCGCCTGGAAGCCGTTCTTCCACAACCCGAAGCTGCCGGGGCGCCTGGGGCGCATCAACGTGCCGACGCTGATCCTGTGGGGCGCGAGCGACCGGCTGATCCCCATCGAGCACGGCCGGCGCTATCAGGAGCTGATCCCGGGCGCGGAGCTAATAGTGATCCCCGAGGCCGGCCACTCGATCTTACGCGAGCAGCCGGAGCGCGGGGCCCAGGCGATCATCGACTTCATCGGCCGCCACAGCGACTAGCCGGCGTGAGGGTTCTCCGCTGCTCACTCGCCCACGGGCAGACCTCGTTCTTCGCGAAAGGCGCGGCGTTATGACCTTACAACGCCGCGCCTTTCGTGGAGAATCGCGGTTAGTAGTGGATGTTGACGGGCGTACCGACGGGGGTCCAGTCGTAGACGAACTTGGCGTTCGCCGTGGGCATACTCACGCAGCCGTTGCTCAGCGGCACCCCCCAGGCCTGACGCCACGGCGCCCCGTGGAAGGTGTAATCGCCGAGGAAGGGCATTACCCACGGCACGTCGGGGATGTCGTAGCTGTGCCCGTCGGGGTTGGTGCCCCGCATGCGGGTCGACGGCATCTTGTACTGGATCGTGTAGTGCCCGGTGGGCGTGTCGGCACGCTTCACGCCCGTGGAGGCGAGGGTCGTGTAGACGACCTTGCCGTCTTCGAGCAGCGTCACCGTCTGGCGCGTCAGGTTGACGTCGATCTCCTTGCGGACGCGCGTGTGGTAGGCGAGGGTGGCGTCGTCCGACAGGAAGCCGCCCGCCTCCGAGCGCAGGCCGTCGGGGCCGGCCTTCACCAACAGCTTGACGTCGTGCGAGTACGGGAAACCCTTCGCGGTGACGAACTGCACGCGGTTGGGTGCCAGCCAGCGGAACGTGCCGTCGGTCGGCGGATCGACGACGATAGCTTGCTCGGCGTCGTCGGGATTCGCGATAGGGGCGCTAAAGCTGATGATCGGGTCGAAGCCTGGCGCCACGTCGCGCTCGCCGTTCTCGGGCGAGAAGCTGGTTACGCGCAGCGCCTGCGCTGTGGTGAAGGGGCTCGCGGCAGGCGCCTGCAGCGGCGCGCCCTGCGGGGTACGGGCGTCGGTAACCTGGACCTCGTAGCTCGCGCCCTGCTCGAACTCGTCCAGGCTGATGTAAGCGGTCAGGCCGTCGTCGCTGATCCAGGAGTGGGAGGGCACCTCGGGCGTGATCGTGTAGCTGAAATCCGCGATTGGCTCGTTCCAGCCGATGGTCAACGGCTCGCCGTAGCGCAGCCCGTCATTGGAGTCGAAGTGGGGCGCCGGCGTGCGCGGCGTGGCGAAGGTGCGCGACACCTCCAGCGGCACGGGGCGCACCCCACTCAGGGTCAGCTCTCGGCCCTCGCCGGCGACCGTCAGCTCGTAGCGGGCGTCGAGGGTGAGCAGCGGCCGGCCGTCGGTGCGCACGATGCGCCCGCGCGACTCGCCCGGCAGCGGGCCCTCGGTGATCGACTGGTACTCGACGGCCACGTCCCGCTGGCCCACCACGTTGCCGTCCTCGTCGAGCGGGAGCTCGACCAGGCGCACGTTCTCGACGCTGGTGCCCCAGCCGAGCGTCTGCACGACGAGGGGGCTGTCGACGGGCCACGTGTCCTGGCCCTCGGGCAGCGCCAGCTCGAGCGTCGGCGCCGGGAGGGCGCGGACGAAGCTGATGCCCAGGCCGAGGTAGACCGCGAACAACACCGCGACCCCGGCAGCGAGGCCCAGCCAGACCGGGCGCCCGAGCACGGGCAGCGCGCCAAACGAGGACGATGGCCCAAGCGGTAATCGTTGCTCCATGGTCGATCCCCTCGACAGCCGCGGCGGTCAGGCAGCTGCAACGCGCCGCCTGCCCGCAATGGCAACAGTTCCCTCTGTAAAGTTAAACGAACGAGCGGCGAATCTGTTTCAACTCCGGCGCGTCACGATTGGGCGGGGCGCGGACCCGCCTTATACTAGCGCAATGGCCGCTCGCTGGCACAAGTTTGTGACCAGGGCGGGAGCCGGAGGCGGGAGGGCGCCATCCCACGGTTCTACTACGGCTGGATGATCGTCGCGGTAGGCGCCATCGCGTCGGGCGTGGGCGGCTTCATGGCGACGACGCCGTTCTCCGCCTTCCTCACGCCGATGACCCGCGACCTGGGCTGGAGCCACGCGACGCTGAACGGCGCGCAAGGCGTCGGCAGCCTCGTCGGCGGCCTGGTGGCCCCGTTCGCCGGGCGGCTGGTCGACCGCTACGGCACGCGGGCGCTGCTCAGCGCTGCCGGGGTGGGGCTGGGCGTCGCCATGCTCATCTGCGCCAGCGTGCGCGAGCCCTGGCAGTTCTTCGTGGGCTACGGGCTGGGGCGGGTAATCTTCCAGGGCATCATCATCGTCGGGGCCTCGACCGCGGTCGCCAACTGGTTCGTGCGCCAGCGGGGCCGCGCGACCGGGCTGGCGCTGATGGGCAACGCGGCCAGCGTCGCGCTGTCCGTGCCCCTCATCCAGTACCTGTCGGACACGGCGAGCTGGCGCACGGCCTGGCTGGTACTCGCGGGCCTCGCGGTCGTGCTGCTGACGCCGGCGGCAGCGCTCTTCCTCCGCCGGCGGCCCGAGGACGTCGGGCTGCTCCCGGACGGCGCGGCGCGGCCCCCGCCCGGGCGCGCGGGCGGCGTGAGGGCCATCGCCGGGGCCGGCGCGGGGACGCGGGGCGCGCCGGCGGGCGAGGCGCGGGCGGCCCCGAGCGCCGCGCGTCTCGCGGCCAGCGCGGGGCCGCCCGCGGCCGGCCCGGCGCGCGAGCCCGTCTGGGGCTTGAGCGACGCGCTCCGCACGCGGACGTTCTGGCTGCTGCTGGGGAGTGGCAGCCTGACCGGCTTCACGGTCGCCGGCGTAACGACATACCAGATCCCCCTCTTGCTGCACAACGGGGTCGCGCCCGGCACTGCCGCGGGGATGGTGAGCATCTACGCGGTGTGCTGGACGCTCGGGATCGCCGGCTGGGGCTTCGTGGTGGAGCGCATCCCCGCGCGCTATGGGCTCGCGGTCATCTACCTGGCCAGCGCGGTGGCCACGGTCGTGCTGCTCGGCGCCGACTCGGCCGGCCCGGCGGTGCTGTTCGCGCTGCTGTACGGCGTCGTGGTGGGCGGCAACAACACGCTCGACGCGGTGATCTGGGCCGACTACTACGGCCGCGCCTCGCTGGGGACGATCCGCGGGTTCAGCCGCCCCGTGACGCTGACGGCCAACGCGCTCGGCCCCCTCGCCACCGGCTTCGCCATCGACGCGGTCGGCAGCTACCAGCCACCGTTCCTCGGCTACGCGGCGGCCAGCCTCCTCGCGGCGCTGCTCGTGCTCCTCGCCCGGCCGCCACGGCGCGGCTGACCTACCCCCCCAGCCCCCTCCCATTGTGGGAAGGGGGAGGACGGACCTAACCCCCCCGGCCCCCCTTGCCTATGAAGGAAGGGGGGGAGAGGACGCGGCGCGGGGCGCCCCCCTATCACGGCTGCCCCTCTCCCACTGCGGGTAAGGGAAGAGGACGCTGCGGAGGGATCCCCCTTCCCCGTGAAGCAAGGGGGGCCGGGGGGTTAGGTCTGGTGGCGGGCGAGGACGGCGCGGTCGATCTCCAGGCCGAGGCCGGGGCCGCTGGGCACCGGGACAACGTCCTCTTTGCGCGCTGGCGGGTTCGCGGCTAGCTCCTCGCGCAGCGCGTTGGGGGTGCGGTCCAGCTCCAGCAGCGGGCCGGCGGGCCAGTGAGCCGGGGTGCCGGACGGCAGCGCGGCGAGGAGCTGGAGCGTGGCGAACAGGTTGACGGCGGTGCCGAACATGTGGGGGTAGAGGGCGACGCCCGCCGCCGCGGCCGCGCTGGCGAGGTGTAGCGCGTCCAGGAAGCCGCCGCAGCCGCGGATGTCGGGCTGCAGCACGTCGACGGCGCGGCGCGCGAGCAGGTCGTGGTAGCCCTGGCGAGAGCGCTCGCTCTCGCCCGCCGCGACCGGCATCGGGACGGCCGTGCGCACCTCGCGGTAGCCCGCGTGGTCGTCGTGCGGGATCGGCTCCTCGAACCAGGCGACGTCGTGGGCGGCAAGCTGGCGGGCGAGGCGCACGGCGCTGCCCACGTCGTAGGCCTCGTTGGCGTCGATGGCCAGCAGGCGGTCGGGGCCGATGGCCGCGCGCACCGCTGCCACGTTGCGCACGTCGTCGGCGAGGCCGAAGCCGACCTTCAGCTTCATCGCGCGGAAGCCCTCGGCGGCGTAGCCCGCGGCCTCGTCGGCCAGCGCCCGCGCCTGGTCGGCGACGCGGCGGTGGAAGAGGCCCGTAGCGTACGCGCGCACCTCCGTGCGGAATGGCCCGCCGAGCAGCGCGTAGATGGGCAGGCCGAGCGCCTTGCCCTTGAGGTCCCAGAGCGCAACGTCGATCGCCGAGAGCGAGGCGATGGCCCAGTCCGTATGCGCACCGTGGCCCAGCTCGTGGCAGAGGGCGGCGTGCGCCAGCGGGTCGCGGCCGACGAGCCGCGGCGCATACAGCTCGTCGATCACGGCGCGGCATACTGGCACGGGGCCGTAGGCCTCTCCCCAGCCCGAAAGCCCGTCGTCGGTCACGATCTCGACGAGCAGCGCCTGGCGGGCGGTGTGCCAGCCTTTGGCGCCCGCGAACGCCTCGTCGGGCGTCAGCTCATGGCGGAGCGCATAGGTACGGACCTCGCGTATCTTCACGGTGCCCTCCTGGTCCGCCGCGCGAGAGCAAGCCTGAGATCACGACACGGGGACGAGCCCCCGCCCTACCCCTTGCCCCCAGCCGCCTCCGGGCGGCCGCGCATGCGCCGTGGCTTACCTGACGCCGCCGCTTTGCCCGAGGTAGGCGTCGAGGATCTCAGAGCCGGTGGCGAGCCAGACCTGGCGGTGGCCGGTGATGTAGCCGAGCGCCTGGTCGAGGTACTTGGCGCGGTGCGGCTGGCCGGTGATCATCGGGTGCAGGGCGATGGCCATGACCCGCCCGGTCGTCTCGCCATCCTGGTAGAGCACGTCGAACTGGTCGCGGATCGTCTCGTAGAACTGCTGGCCCGTGTGGTGCAGCTGGAGGAAGTTCGGGATGTCGTTCAGCTCCAGGGTGTAAGGCATGGCGATGAGCCGGCCGCCCTCGACCCGCAGCGGGAATGGCTGGTCGTCGGCGCACCAGTCGCCGACGTACTCGATGCCCGCCTCGACCAGCAGCTCGGGCGTGCGGGCCGTCTCAGCCAGGCCGGGGCCGAGCCAGCCGCGCGGGCGCTGGCCCGTTGCCCGCGCGATGCGGTCGACCGTACCCTGGATGACCGCCCGCTCCTCGTCCTCGGGGAGGCCGTACATGCCCTGCGAGTTGGTCAGCCCGTGGCCCATGTACTCCCAGCCGCGCTTGAGGCCCTCCTCGACGACGACCGGGTAGTGGTCGCAGACCTCGGCGTTCAACGCGACGGTGGCGCGGATGCCGTATTTGTCGAGAATCGCCATCTGCCGCCAGATGCCGACGCGCAGGCCGTAGTCGCGCCAGGCCATGTTGTAGACGTCTGGCACCTGGTTAGTGCTGCCCGGCCGCAGCGCCGTGCCCGGCCGGTCGGCATGAAAGTGCTCGATGTTGGGGATCACCCAGACGGCGACGCGCGCGTCGTTGGGCCAGCGCAGCGGCGCGCGGCGGACGATCGGGCTGTACTCGTAGCGCGTGTTGTTCATCCCCACCTCCCGGCAGCCTGGGCCGCCCCGTATGTCCGACTCCGCCCCCGGTCGGAGCGCCAGAGTATACCCCCGGCGGGCGGGCGACAGGTAAGCGCGGCAGCGTTGCTCACGGCCCGGCGATGGAGTACATTTCGCGCCATACCGGAGGCGAGCTGGCGACGACGGCTGGACGCTGCGTGCCTAGCCCGGGTGGGGGGGAGAGCCGGTCCCCCCAGCCCGGTGAACCAGTCCAGGCGAAGGGGGTGGCCCATGCAGCGACGAGGGTGGCTAGCGGGATTACTGGTGGTGCTGGGCCTGGCCGCCTGCCAGCCCGCCCCGGCAGCGCCGGCGGCTGGCGGCGCTGCCGGGGCCGCGGGCGCCGCAGCGCCGACGCCCGAGCCGACACCGGCCGCGCCGCTGACCGCCATGGTGGCGCACGCGGGGGTGACGCCGAACGTGGCGACGGTGTGGGTGGCCGCCGACCTGGGCCTGGACCAGCAGTACGGCCTGGCGATCGACGTGCAGCGGACGCGGGCTGCAGCGGTGTCCCAAGCGGCGCTGGTGGCGGGCGAGATCGACTACGCCTGGACGGGGCTGCCGCCGTTTCTCGCCGCCCGCGCGGGGGGATCCGACGTGGTCTTCATCGGCGCGACCACCACCCGGACCGCCGCCGACCTGGTGGTCCGGCCGCCGCTCAGCACCGGCGACGACCTGCGCGGCAAGACGTTCGGCGTGCAGTCGTTCGGCGGCCCGCCCCACATCCGGACCCTGGCGGCGCTGAAACGGCTGGGGGTCGATCCCGCGCGCGACGGCGTCTCGATCATCACCACCGGCGACGAGCCGACCACGACCGCCGCCCTGCTGGAGGGCGCGATCGACGGAGCGGCGATCAGCTACACGGCCTCGGCGGAGCCGAAGGCGCGCGGCTACCACGCCTGGGACCTGGGCCAGCTCGGCATTCCGGAGATTACCGGCGTCGTCACGCGCCGCGACCAGCTCCGCGAGCAGCCCGAGGTGACGCGTCGCCTACTGCGCGCGCTCGCCGCCGCGAACACGTACATCCGCGCCATCGGCAGCGACGCCGACGCGCGCCAGCGGGTGGGCGCGGCCATCGCCAAGCGCCTACAGACCGACCCGGACAAGGTGCTGCTGCAGCTCGACCAGATCCGTGAGACGCTACCGCTGGACCTGCGCGTGCCCGTCGAGGAGGCCCGTGAGCAGCAGGCGCTGACGGCCCTCGTGCAGCCCGACGTGCAGGGGCTGCAGGTGGAGGACTGGCTGGACCAGTCGTTTCTGGACCAGCTCCAGCAAGAAGGCTTCTTCGCGCGCCTGACAGCGCAATAAGAGTGGGGGACGCCGTGCGCCCTCCGACCCGCCGGTCCTGGGGAGTAAGCGGGGCGGCTAGATGATGGGCGCACCGCCGGGCCGGCGCGGCTCGGGCGCGGCGGGCGCGGGCGAGGCGCGCGTGGGGTCGGGCAACGGCGTCTCGGGGCGGGCGGGCTGATCGAAGCCGGTCATGCCGGTGTTCGTGTGGTACGGCGTACCGACCACGCCCGGATCGTCGCCGATGTGCGACCGCGGGTCGGGAAAACCGACGGCGCCGGGGTCGGTGCCGGTCGTCTGGCGTTCCGTGGTGCCGCCCGCCACCGCCGCGCCGGCCGTGTCGCGCAGGTCGCCGCCATGGCGGTGCAGGACCTCGCGCGCCAGGGGCACGTTGAGATCCTCGGTGCTGACCGTTAGCAGCACGCCGCCCTCCCGTACCAGCTCGTCGTAGTAGCGCGCCGCGTCCTCGTCGACCCCGGCGTCCACCAGCGCGCTGACGATTCCGCCTGTGACAGCGCCCGTCACGCCGCCCGTCACGGCGCCAGCCAGCGCGGCGGCAAGCGGCCCGACGGCCAGGATCGGCCCAACGCCTGGAATCAGCATGACCCCAACGCCGATGAGGACCCCGGCGATCCCGCCCACCGCGACGCCCTGGCCGGGGGTGACTAGCTCGCCAGTGTCGTGCGCCTGCCCCGCCTCCGGGCCGCGCTCGACGATGCTGATGGCGTCGCGGGGGAAGCCACGCTGCTGCAGCTCGTCGTAGGCGGCGCCGGCCGACGCGCGATCGCGGAAGTGTGCTACTACGGTACGCATGGTCTCTACCGCTCCCAGAGGGCGCCCGACGGATCGACCCGCCGCTCGGTCACGTGAACGTCGCCCTCGGCGTCCACGTGCAGCTCCTCGCGGCGCACGGTGTCGGCGAGGTGGGCGGTCTCGCTGACCTGGGCGGTGTGGACGACGACCTGCTCGACCACGACCGGCCGCTTCCCCACCCGCACGTACTCCGCGCGCACGGGCAGGCGGATGGTGCAGCCCTGCGCCGTCGTCTCGACGTGCGCCTCGAGCGGCAGCAGCCCGCCGCGCCTCACCGCGCGCCGTCCGCCCGCATCCGCCGGGGGATAATGCGTCGTTAGCTCGTCCCGACGATACGGCTCGCCTGAAAACATGCCACACCTCTCGTATTGGCCTGGGTCGGTGCGCGCCGAGGCGAGACGCCCCCGCGCTACGCGCGAGGCCTGCTACCTTCGGTCGCCGTCGGCCCGGCACGGCGTGATTGCTGCCCGGCCCCTGGATGCGTGTTGCGCGCGCCTAGCCAGCCGCGCCCACACGGCGCGCGCGGCGCTAGCCGAGGGCCTTGCGCACCAGGTGGCCGAGCAGGCCGCCGTCGTCGTGCTCTTCGCGCTCGCGGCCGCCCGCCGGCACGGCGCGGTCGCCGGGCTTGTCGCCCACATTGCCATATTGCTCGTGGACGAAATGGGTGTTGTTCGGGTCCTCGATCACCAGCCGGTCGCGGCGCAGCTTGTCCTCGAAGACCTGGTGCTCGGTGCTGGCCACGCGGCGCACGCGCAGGTGCTCCTTGAGCACCAAACGCTTCACCACGACGAGCTGCTCCTCGTAGACCGGCACGACGAGCACGCCGTTCTCCTCGTAAGGGCCGACCCGCTCGTTGACGATCTGGCCGACCGGGCAGTGCTCGATCTCGACTTCCTCGCGCTGCGCCTCGACCTCTAGCCGGCCAGGCACCTCTTCCACCACGGTGCGCACGGTGATCTCGCCGGCCTGGCGCAGGTCCTTGTGGGCGACCAGCTGCTCCTCGCGCAGCTCCAGCGTGCGCTCGCCGGGCGCGTCGGTCCGGTACGCGGCCTGGCTGCCGAGCCTCGCCCGGGCGTCCGGCGGCCCGACGTTGGCGCCTGTCGTCGGAGGGACGCTCGACGTCCTGGCGTTCGCGTCCGTCGTCGGAGCGGTAGCGGCCGGCTGGGGATACGTACCGCCCGTCCGGTAGCCCGTTGCCGACTCGGCCACGGGAACGTCCTCGGGTCTGGCCGCGGCGACCGGGCGCTCGGCGGCGAGCGGGTCGGAGGCATCCGGCGGCCGGACCGGCGGGTGCCTCTGCTGGCGATCATCATTCGGGTACATTCGCTGCTCCTATCTCTCCCGGGCTTCATCCGGCGATGAGCGCTGTCCGCTGTCTTAAGACCTCTTCAATGCAAACGGTGTACCAGCGCCTGGAGATGACACGAGAGGGGCCGGATCGGCCCCTCTCGTGATGCTTCCGCGCGGCGATCGAGTTCGGCAGCTGAGCACCCGGCTAGGGATGATGTGTAGGTTTGGCGAAGCCAAACCTACACACTAACCGGGCCGGCAGCTAGACCTTGCGCGCGCCGCACTCGCAGCGGCCTTCCACGAACGTGTGTTGGTGGGTTAGCCCTGGCGTGCTCACGGCGCCGGGCGTGCCGACCTCGCCCGGGCGAGTCGTGCCCTTGTCGTCCCGCACGTCCACGTCGCCCGTCGGCACGGCCCGCGCCTCCTCGCGGCGGACAGTGCCCGTGACGTGCTCCGTCTCCGTGACGGGCCGCTTCTCCACGCGCACCTCCTCGGTAACGACCGGCTGCTTCTCCAGGCGCACCTTCTCTTCCTGTACCGGCACGCGGACCTCTTCGCCCTCGCGGACGTCGCCCGTCGCCGGTCGGCGGCCTTCGACCGGCCGGCGCTCGACGACGACCTCCTCGTGCGTCACGGGCACGTCGACGCTCTTCTGCTCGGTCACGACGTCCTTGCGCAGGGCGACCTCGCCGGCCTTGACGCTCTCCTTCTCCGGCCGCAGCCGCTCCTCCTTGAGCTGCACGCTCTGGTCGTGGTCGGTCTTCTCGTCCCAGGTGTCCCGGATGAAGTTGGCGACACGGTCCCACGGGCGGTCGTGATGGCGGGACTCCCAGTCGCGGCGCAGCTCCGGCTCGGCCTCCGTCCATGTGCGCCCGCGATAGGCGGGGTTGTTGCGCATCTCGTAACCGTAGCGATACGCCGGCTCGACGTCTTCCCAGCGCCCGCCGCTCGTGCCGTAGCGCTCCTGCCAGCGGTTGCGATAGCCGGGCATCGCGGTGTCCCAGCCGGCCGTCGTGGCACTGGCCGGCATCGTGGCCGGCCGGGCGGTGTCGGTGGTCCCGGCGGCCATGGCCGGGTTCGGCGTGGTCGCCGTCGAGCCACGCACGTCGCCGTCGTGGCGCTGGAGAATCATGCGCGCCTTGTCGTACTCCATGTCGTTGGTGCGCACGGTGAGCAGGTAGCCGCCCTGCTTGAAGCGCTCGTCATAGTACTGGGCGGTGTCGCGGTCGACGCCCGCGTCCTCGAGCGCGCCCACGATGCCGCCGACGATCACGCCAGTGACGCCGCCGGTGATGGCGCCCGCGAGCCCCGCCGCCAGAGGGCCGACGGCCACGACCGGGCCGATGCCCGGGATGAGCATGGCGGCCGCCCCGATCAGAATCCCCTCGATGACGCCCACGGCCGCGCCCTGCCCGACGCCTACCTCGTCGTGGTCGTGATCGGCCAGGCCCTTACCGCCCTCGCGACCCCGGCCCATGATGCTGATGTCGTCACGGTTGAAGCCGTTCTTCAGGAGATCGTCGTAGGCGGCATCCGCCGTGCTTCGGTCACGAAAATAGCCCACTGCCGTGCGTGTCATGTCTCTCTCTCCTCCAGCGAGTATGGGGACCAGACAGCCGAGGGAGCCGTCGCTAGCGCTTGACGCAGGAAGGACGCTCGGGTCTATCATCACCCCGCGAAGCCGCCCACGCATCGGGCGGGGCCATCCCCCGGCGGTAACCTCCAAGTCGGCTGTACTTCGCACCTCTACTTCAACTGGTGCCAAAGCCAGCCGTGAACCCTATCGTTCACCCTCCTTTCGCGGCATTTCCTCGCCGTCTTGCCAACGCTGTTCACTGCTACTACAGGACGATGCAAGCTACATGCCACACGCGGCTCGTTGCCCCTGCCGCGATCTGGACGCCCGCGTGCAACGCGCCATCAGCAGCAAAGCGCGCTGGTAGTGGCTGGCCCACGTCCTGGCGACGGTTGCTAGCTTCTTCCGCAGCCCGTGTGCCAGGAGCGATACCGCGCAGTTTGGGCGGAGCTGCAGGGCAGAGCCGAGAACTCGATAAACAGGGCTCGCGCGACCGCTACATACCGTGCAAAGCACGCCGGCGCGATACGCGGCTGCCCGCTTTGCGGCGGAGACGGCGCGTATTCACTCACAACCGTGCGCAATGAGCGAGAATAAGAGATACGGCCATTCAGGAATACGAACGCGGCGTGGAGAGGAGAGAGCGATGCGGCCGGCATGGCGCTGGCTTCTGGCGCTCGGGCTCGCCTGGCTGGCGTGGGCGCCGGGGTGGCTGCCCGCGCTGGCGCAGGCCGGCAGTGTGGCGGCAGAGCGCTACGACGTGGACCTGACTGTCGAGGACGGCGGCGCGCTCGCGGTGGTCGAGCGGCTCACCCTCGACTTCAATGGCGGGCCGTTCCGCCACGGCTACCAGACGATCGACCTGACGCGCGTCGAGGGGCTGCACGACGTGCAGGTAGGCGAGCCGGGCCAGCCATACCAGCCCGGCAGCGATCGCCCGGGCACGTTCCAGACGAGCCGGAACAGCAACACCCTCCGCGTCGACTGGTGGTTCGCCCCCACCGCGAATGCGTCGCGCACCTTCGAGCTGAGCTACCGAGCCGAGGGGGCGCTGCGCGTCTATCCGGACGGCGACCAGGTGTACTGGCAGGCGATCCCCGCGGACCTCAGCTACCCCGTGCGGCAGGCGCGCGTCCTGGTCCACCTGCCCGCCGACGTGAGCGCCGACCAGCTCAAGCTGGCGGCCTATCCCGAGCGGCTGCACGGCACGGGCCGCCAGGTGGATCCCCGCACGGTGGCGTTCGAGACGCGCGATCTCGGCGCGGGCACCGGGCTCACCGTGCGGGTGCAGTTCCCGCACGGGCTGGTGACCGCCCAGCCACCAAGCTGGCAGGCCGCGGCCGACCGCGCCGACGTGCTGGCGCAGACGGTGCGGCCGGCGCTGAACTTCGTCTTCCTCGTGCTGGGCCTGCTGATCCCCGCCGTCGGCCTGGCGGGCCTGGTGCTGCTGTGGCGCACCCGCGGGCGGGACCCCGACGTGGCGCCCGGCGCCGGCGTCGTGAGCGCGCCGCCCAGCGACCTGCCGGCGCCGCTGGCGGGCACGCTGCTGGACGAGCGGGCCGACGTGCAGGACGCCGTGGCGACGCTCGTCGACCTCGGCAACCGCGGGGTGCTGCGCATGACGCAGATCGAGGAGCCGACGCCAATCGGCCCGGTGCGCGACTACGAGCTGGAGCGGCTCGGCACGAACGAGGCGGGGCTGCGGGAGCACGAGCGGTTACTGCTCTTAACTCTGTTCGGCGAGGCGAACAAGGTGCGGTTGTCGCGCGTACGAGGAACGTTCGCGGCGGCGATCCCCGCGATCGAGGCGGCGCTGTACCGCGAGGTGGTACAGGAGGGGCTGTTCACCGACAACCCCGGCGTAGTGCGGTCGCGCTACCGCCAGCTCGGCGTGGTGCTGGCCGTCGTGGGTGTCGTGGGCGCCATCTTCGTCGGCGGCTGGCTCGAAACCTACTCGGACCTCGGCTGGCTGCCGTTCGTCGGGCTCCTGGCGCTCGGCGGCGTGCTGCTGGCGCTGGCGCCGCACATGCCGCAGCGCACTCGCGCCGGGGCGCTGGCCGCCCAGCGCTGGCGCGCCTTCCGGCGCTACCTCACGGGGCTCGCCAGCGGGCGCGACACGGCCCAGCACGACGAGTTCCAGCGCTACCTGCCCTACGCGGTGGCCTTCGGCCTGGACCGCGCCTGGATCGAGCGCTTTGCGGCCAGCGGGGCGCCCGCGCCCGCCTGGTACCAGGGCGGCGGCCCCGTCATCATCGGCACCCCGGGCTGGTATCCGTGGGGCTACGGCGGCTACGGCGGCGGCTGGGGACACGCGGGCGGTGGCGCGGGCCACGCGGGCGCCGGGCCAGGCGGGCCGCCCGGGTTCGGCGGGCCGCAGCAGGCCAGCGACAGCCTGGCCGAGATGCTGGGCCGCGCGTCGGACGTGTTCTCGCATGGCGGGGACAGCGGCTGGAGCGGCGGCGGCTTCGGCGATTTCGGCGGCAGCAGCGGCGGCGGCGGGGGCGGCGGCGGCGGCTTCAGCTAGACGACGGGAGGGGACGATGGCGCGACGAGCCGGCGACTCCGCGGGCGGCACGCGCGATCGGGGCGCCGCAGTGGCGGCGATGGGGACGGGCCGAGCCTGGGCGCTGGGCCTGATGGGGCTGGGTATCGTAATCGGCGGCCTGTTGGTGCTGTGGACGATTACCAACGCGGCGACGGGGCAGCTGCGGGCGGGCGGCGTAGTGTTCGCGCTGATCCTGGTCGCCGTGCTGGCGCTGCCGCCGCTCGCCGCGGGCTACTACCTGCTGCGGCGCAGCGCCGTCGAGGAGCGCGAGGGCGGCCGGTTCGAGGCCCGCCGCAAGCTGCTGGAGGGCGACCGGCTGTTTCGCCAGCAGGCGGCCGCCGACCTGCGCGGTCTGGCCGCGCGCCTGAGCGGGCAGGCCGCCCTCGCCGCGCGCCTCGGCGCGCTGGCGGCGATGGTGGAGGGCACGCGCCGCGACGAGACAGCCTGGTACGAGGCCGACCCGCTGGCCGACGCGGACCTCCCCACGCTGCGGCGCTACGAGGACACGCTCCAGGCCGAGACCGACCGCATCTCCGACCTGGCGGTGCGGGCGCTCCGGGGCGAGGCCGGCGCGGCGGAGGCGCTGCAGGCGTCGGCGGACCGCTGGGAACGCACGTACCGCCAGCGCGAGGCGTTGCTGCTGCGCGGCCGCCGCGGCCCCGCCGTAGCGCCCGAGGCCCTGTTGCGGGCGGGGACGCCCACGCGTGGCACGGCGGCGCTGAACGCGCTCGCGCTGGGCGACGCGGTGACGGTGGACTTCGAGGATTACCTCGTGCAGGGCGTCCTTAGCTATTTTGCCGAGGGCCGCACCTGGCACCTCTACCTACTGCGGAGTGGGAGCGCCGAACGCTGGCTCTGGGGCTCGCCGGGCGGGCTCACCTGGGCGGTGCTCGACCCGCTGGCGACGCCGCCGCCGGCGGGCGCGCCGAGCGTCGAGAGCGACGGCGCGACGCTGGCCCTGGCGGAGAGCGGCAGCGCGACCGTCGACCTCACGACGGCGGCGGGCGCCGAGCAGGGCGTGAGCGTCGACTACTGGCGCTACAGCGGCCCTGACCGGCGCATGGTCTGGGTGGAGCGCTGGCCGCGCGAGGTGCGGGCGGGCGCCGGCCGCGAGACGCTGCCCGACACCATCGACGTGTGGCCGCGGGCGGGCGCCGATCAGGCGCCCTGAGCCCCGGCCGAACCTGAACGTATCCGGACAACTATCCGCCCCCCGCCCGCGGCGATCGCACCCGGTACACGGACTGCGGTGCCGTTCGTGGTGGGCAGCACTGGCCGGCGAAGGCCGCCCACCGGCGATCAGCTTCGAGGAGCAGGGCTATGGCGGACTATTACAATCGGTACGGTCGGGCAGGCTACTACGACGAGCCGTACTACGACCGCTACGGCGCCTACGGCGACCGCTACGGCAGCCAGGGCGAGCCCGCGGGGGACCGCTACGGGTACTACGGCGAGCCGCCGCGCTACGGCGCGGACTACTACCGCGAGCCGTATGGGCGGCGCGAGCAGCGGCCGGGCGCCAGCCAGCGCGAGCCGTGGTGGATTCGGAACGGCTGGTACGACCGCTTTGGGAACTACCACACGTATAGCTTCACCGAGCCGTACGGGTACTATGACTCCGGCTCCACGGGCGAGAACTACCGGGGCGTTGGGCCGCGGAACTACCGCCGCTCGGACGAGCGCATCCACGAGGACGTATCGGACCGGCTGTGCGACGACCCGCACATCGACGCCTCCGACATCACGGTGGCCGTTCACGACGGCGTGGTCACGTTGAGCGGCAGCATCCCGACCCGGCGCCAGAAGCGGCTAGCCGAGGATACCGCCGAATCCGTCAGCGGGGTGTGGGACGTCAACAACCAGCTCCGGGTGACGCAGCAGCAGGGCGACCGGTCGACCGGCGGTCGCTCGCGGCAAGCCGTCCATCCGGACATGCAGGTTGTCGGCTCCGGCATGAACCACGTGGGGCAGGTCAAGGAGGTCCACGACAACGACTTCGTGGCGGCCCGCTCGATGGCCCGCGACCTCTGCGTGCCGTTCAGCGCCGTCCGCGAGGTCCGCGGCGACCAGGTGATCTTGAACGTCCCGGCCGACCACGTCGACGACCAGAACTGGCCGAGCCCGTCGCTGACCGGGGCCGGCAGCTCCTGATCGGAGTGTGGGGCAGGTTCCCAACCGACGACTCGCCCCCGGCCAGGCGAGTATCCGGCACACGCGAAGGCGCCCCGGGTCGGGGCGCCTTCGCGTGTGCCCGCCGGCGCCGCTTCAGTTACCGTTACCGCGGCGGCTGCTGGGCGATCCACTGCGCGTCGTGGGCGGCCACCATCTCCGGGTTGATCTCCGCGACCACGTGGTCGCCCTGCACCCCGAGCACTTGCGTGAGCGGCACGTGCAGCTCCTCCAGGCGATCCGGCCGCTCCGCCTGGATCACCAGGTAGCCGATGCCCGGCGCCATCGACCCCGCGGGCGGCTCGCGGTGTACCTCGGAAACCGTGCCGACCGCGTTCCCCAGGCGATCGCACACGCACATGCCTTCTCGGATCTGGCTCGCTGACTGGGACTCCATGCTAACTCTCCTCCGCGCTGATCGAGGCGCGCCTCTTCGCAGAGCGTGCAAATGGAGTGCCACTACAGCGGTTTGCAGCGAGACTGAGCGGTCGGCTGACATCGGGGCGGCGGCAGTGGCGCTTGCAGTATTCCGCGCCACAGGCCGCGGGCGGCCACGAGAGCCGCCCCTACGACACGCTGGCCGCTCACCTGGCGCGCAAACGGCTCTAGCGAGCGGCGCGGGGGGCAAGCAGCCTAGCGCGGCCGCTGCTTGCGCGGGGTCGCGCGGACGGGCGCGGGGCTTTTGGCAACGGCCAGCACCCGGTCGAACTCTTGGATGAAGGCCTGGGCGAAGCCGGGGTCGTCGACGATCAGCAAGTTCTCGTCGTTGTCGCGGTTGGCACCGTCGCTGAAATTGAACGAGCCGAAGAGCGTCGTGGCGTCGTCTAGAATGAACACCTTGTGGTGCATCGTGTAGGGGTTGCCGTCCTGGTAGACGTCGAGGCCCGCCTGCTTCATCTTGCCGTACTCGCTGAAGCGCGTCTGGGAGCCGGTGCGCTCGAACACGCCGCTCACCGCCGCGCCGGCCTGCTGGCGCTGGATGACGGCCTGACCGATGTCGTCTTGCGTGAACGAGAAGGCCAGGAAGCGGATGCTGTGCTGCGCCTCGCGGACGCGGGCGGCGACGTGAGAGGCCACGTTGTCCTGCGCCGAGAAGTAGGTCTCGATGCGAGCGCCGCCGATCGTGATGACCGGGTGGGGCACGCCCTTCGGCTTGTTCGGACCGAACTGCTTGGCCTCGAACATCTTGCGGAACTCGGCCGCGTAGTTGTCGGCCAGCTCGCGTGAGCGGATGCGGACCGCATTGTTGTTCAGGCGGTATGTGTCGCCAGTCGTGAAGTTCCAGGAGCCGGTCCAGACCTCCTCGCCGTCGCGGACGACGAACTTGTGGTGCATGATCGGCTGGCGGTTGTCACCGACGATGGGAATGCCCGCCTGCTGGACCGTGCCCACGGCGCGCTGGACGGCCGCATCCTTGGTGTTGTTCAGGGTGTCGCTGTCCATGACCATGCGGACCGTCACGCCGCGGTCCTTGGCGCGGACCAGGGCGTCGGCGGCGTTCTCCAAGTCGAAGTCGTAGATCGCCACGTCGAGGCTGCGCTGGGCCGTGTCGAGGAAGGCGACGAACTTCTCGTCGATGCCGCCGTGGCGATTTTGCGGCCGGTCGGGATACTTTGGGTCGGTAAAGTAGACGTCGTACCAGTCCGCGGTGGTGCTGGTGGCCGAGGGCGCGGCGGCCCGCTCACGGAAGTAGAGCAGCGCGCCGACGGCGATGACCAGGACCGCGACCAGCGCGCCAAGGAGCAGCAGGCGCCGCGCCATCAGCTAGGCCCGACCACGCCGTCGCGGTCGGGGCCGCCCGCGCCGCCCGGGCCGCTGAGCACGGCCACGAGCTGCTCCACGAGCGCGGGGCCGTCCAGGTCGTCCTTCTGCGCCGCCAGCCGTGGGATCGCCGCCTGGACGTTCTGGCGGACCTCGCTCGCCGGCCCCTCGGCGCCGAACAGGGGCGGCGCCACTGCCTCCACGAGGGGCGCCAGCCCCGCGGCGAAGGCCTCGGCGTCCAGGTCGGCACGGCGGCCCACGGTCGCGTCCACCGCGCGCAGCACCTGCCGCAGCGACGCCAGCAGGCTCGCCATCGCCGTCTCGGCCTCTGGGGCGCCGGGATCAGCCAGCGCGACGACCCGCTCGTGCAGGCGGTCGAGCGCCCAATCCTGCAGGGGCTGGTACTCGTCGTCCGTGAGATCGGCGCGGAGCCCCTCGTCGTCCAGCAATTGCTCGGCGAAGCGCTGCTCCAGCGCATCGCGCGCGGCGTCGTCGGCCACGGGCTCACCTCCTCTCGGGCGCGCTGCCGCGCCGGTCCCTCAGGCCTCCGCGGGAGCCGCCGTGGCGACGGATCGCGGCCGGCCCCGCCAGACCCGCAGCGTGTCGGCCACGAGCCAGGCCGTCCAGCCGGAGAGGACCAGCGTGTTCACCAGCGAGTTCAGCCACTGCGCGTCCTCCAGCGAGATGGGCAGCAGCGGCGCCACCACGGGCTCGGCCAGGTCGAAGTCGTGGAGCAGCATGTTGGCGCACCAGGTGAGCGCCAGCACCACGTACACCGGCCACAGGCGGCGATCGACCGCGGCGGCCAGGGCCAGCAGGGGAAACACCACGTACATGTGATTCTCGTGGACCTGCGTCATGGCCATGAAGAAGCCGAAGCCGGTGAAGGCGCCCGCGGCGAACACCGCTCCGAACGATGGCGTTCGCAACGCGCGTGCCAGCGCGAGCGCGGCAAAGAGGGCGACGAGCGCCATGGCCACCAGACGGTAGCTGAGCGGCCCGAGGAAGGGCTCGCCGTCGAGCGGCCAGCGGTCGGCGCCGCCGCTAATGAGCCACCAGAGGTCATGGGCGTTCGCCGTCACCACGGGCATAGCGTCGCTGATGGCGCGCGGCAGGCCCAGGAGCGCCCGGAGCGTGCCGTGGCGGATGTAGGGGAAGGCCACGGCGAGCGCGCCGACCAGGCCCGCCGCGCCGGCGGCCGCCACGCCGCGCAGCCCGCCGCGCCGCCACACCAGTCCGCCCGCCAGCGGCAGGAACACCCACGCCTGGGGCTTGGCGCAGGCGGCCAGGACGATGCACAGCCCGGCCAGCGCGGCCGCCCGCGGGGACAGCCGCTCGTCGGGCGGCGCCTGGCGCGCGGGGTCGGCCGCGCCCCACGCCGCCGCGGCCAGCGCCAACAGCACGAACAGGCCGAAGACCGGGTCCGGCTGCCCCCACTGCGCCACGTCGAAGACCACGCCGGGGTTGAAGAGATAGGCAAGCATCGCGGCGAAGGCCGCGCGGAACGAGACGACGCGCCGCGCCACCGCCAGCACGGCGAGGCCGACGAGCAGGTGGAACAGGAGCGCCTGGAGGCGCAGGAACACGCTTAGCTCGTGGCTGGCCAGCGCGCGGTCGAGGTCGAAGGTGGGATCGACCCACCGCGCGTACATCGCGCCCGCGGCGCGAAACGTGAGCAGCGTGACGGGGGGATAGATAGCGTAGGTCTCGGGGTACTCGCCGCTGTAGGCGGCGTGCATGCCGTCGACCGTGACAAGCCGCGCCCAGTACTTGTAGTGGGTGAGGTCGGCAAGCGGTCCAGCCGGGCTGGCGACCGCGATCCAGCCGTTGAGCGCCGCGGCGGCCAGCAGCGCGAGCAGCGCCGCGGCCACGTGGCCGCGGCGGGGCCGCCAGGCGCGGTGCGGGAGCGCGGCGGCCAGGACCGCCGTGAGTTGGCGCGGCACGACTACGGCGCCCCCTCCGGGTCGAGGTCGCGGAAGGCGCCCAAGGGTGCCGCGGCGGCGCCCGGGGCGTCGTCGGCCGCGATGGTCGCCTCGTCGTCCTCCGTCTGCTCGTCGTCCCCGGCGACGCCGACCGCGGCAGCCGCCACGCCGTCTGGCGGCTCGGCGGCGGGGGTGGCGTAGGCGACGGCCGCCAGCGAGCGACGCAGGAAGACCAGATAGTCGCCGGCCTCGGCCACGGGCTCGTAGTCCCGCGCCAGCCGGTCGGTGAAGACCTGACGCACCCCCGGGTCACGCACCCAGGCAGCCACCAGCGGCACGTCGTAGCCGAGGAGGCGGCCGTCGAAGGGCCGCGACTCGTCCTCTAAGAGGCTATAGACGGTGTCCTCGTCCAGGTAGAAGTGGTGGCGCGTGTAGAACACGACCTCCTTCGCCCCGACGTAGGGACCGCTGAGGCCCACCCGGTCCATCAAATCGTCTACCACCCTGGCGATCTCCTGTTGCCCCTGGGTGCCGTACCAGTAGTTGGTCGAGTAGGTCGCCCGAGTATGATACCAGTCCGCGCTCATCGCCCAGCCGCTATAGAGCACCAGCGCCAGGCTGGCGGCGACCGCGCCGAGTCCCGTGGGACGCAGCAGGGCGACGGGCAGGAGCAGCGCCGCCAGCGCCGTCACCAGGCCCAGCGCTTCCGGCGCGACCAGCAGCGGCGGCGTCAGCATCCAGTTGTCGCCGACGTAGACTAGCGCGTAGCCCAAGACGAGGCCGCACGCCGCCGCCAGGAGCAGCAGCATGACTGCCGCGACCGGGCGTCGCAGCCGCACCCATCCCACGCTGAGCCAGTAGGCGCAGACCACCGCCCAGAACGGCAGCATGGCGACGTGGTACTTGGGGAAGCCGGCCGCCAGCTTGACGAAGTAGACGGCGCCGATGACCAGTCCCGCGCCCAGCAGGAAATCGACCGGCTCGAGACGGCGGCGGCGCACGAAGGCGGCCACGCGGGACATGGTCGCGGCCGCGAACAGCGCGGCCAGGTAGGGCGAGACCCAGGCGAGGATCGGCAGCGCCTGCGCGGCGAAGCGCTCGCTGAGATCGCCGTCGCTCCCGACCGCGTCGTGGAGCTCCGCCCAGGTGACGCCGAACGGCATGTCGAAGGGCATGCCGAGCCGGTCGCAGGCGAGGCCCCAGGTGAGCAGGAACAACACGCCGCCGACGACGCCGATCCCGAGCAGGTGCGCGATCCCGCGCAGGGGCCGGCCGCGTCCGACCTGGTAGACCAGCAGGACGCCGAGGAGAAAGAACGGCGTCGTCAGCTTCGCCCATAACGTGACGGCAAACGCCACGGCCAAAGCGACGACGACGAGCGGCTGCCAGCGCCGCGGCGCATCTTCCCAGCGCAGGTAGAGGAGGCTCCAGGCGGTGAGGAGGAGGGTGAGCACCGTGCCGTCGATGTCGAGCACCAGGGCGCTCTGGATGGCCAGGGGGCTGACGAGCAGGATGCCGACGGCCAGCAGGGCGCCCCAGTTCCGGGCTGGGCGCGGGATGGTAAGACGGCCCAGCCCGTAGACCAGCAGCGCAGTGAGTGTCATCAGCGCCACGCCGGTGCCGCGGGCCACCGTCTCGCTGGCGCCGAACAGCCAGAACGCCAGGCCCAGGGTGTAGAGGTAGAGCGGCGGGTGCCAGAGCCCGTACTGGTACTGCCCGCCGATCGCGCCGCGGTCGCCGAGGAAGCCGGCGTTGGCGTAGGGCACGCCGCTCGTGGCGATCGCCTGGCCGTTCCAGTAGAAGTTGACCTCGTCCCAGAAGAGCGGCGTGTGCAGCTGTGGCGCCGTGACCCACAGGAAGCCGGCGAGGAGGACGGGGAGCAGCACGACCGCGGCGAACTCGAGCGGAGCCTTGCCCTTCACGGCCGCGAGTATACGGCCTGCGGGCGCCCGTCACAAGCGTTCCGCGAAGCGCCTGGAACCGATGGTGTTGCCGGCTTGGCGAAGCCAAACCGGCAACCCGACCCCGGCCACCTGGTCAGTTGCGGTGGGACTCGCCGGTCACGTCGGGGTCCAGGCCGTGGCCGCGCAGCCAGCGCTGGCTGTCGGGGTGGAGGGGCTGGAGGTCGGGGCGGGCGACGATCATCTGGTGCATGATAAGCAGCATCTCGGATGGCTCGCGCGTCTCGATCTCGGCCGCCTCGCGCTCGTTGCCGAAGCGGCGGGCGCTGGCCGCCAGAAAGGCGCGCAGCGCCAGCGGGTCGCGCTGCCGCAGCACGGCGCCCAGCTCCTGCACGTAGCCGCGGTCGCCGGAGGCGGCCCGCCCGCGGCCGCCGCCCGCCCCGCCGCGGCCCGCCCCGCCCGCGGCCCCGCTCCCGCCGGCCTTCCCCGCGGCCGGCCCGCCGCTGACTCGGCGCGCGCCGCTCCCCCCGCCGCCCGGCCCGGGCCGGCCCGGTCCGCCCGGTCGCCCGCGCTCCGCTTGGCCGGGCTCGTCCGCGCGCCCGGCGCCGGCGGGCCGACCGCGCGGCGCCGAGCGCGGACGCGGTGGTTGTTCGGGATCACGCGGGGCGTTGGCCATTGGTCCTCCAGGGTCACACGGCCGTGTAGCCCGCGTCGAGCCAGGCGCTCATGCCGCCCGTCACGTTGCGCAGGTCGCGGAAGCCAGCGCGCGCCAGCAGGCTCGCGCCCAGCGAGCTGCGCAGGCCGCCCGCACAGATCACGGCCACGGGACGGTCGCGGGGCAGCTCCGCGGCGCGCTCGGCGATGGCCCAGAACGGCATATGCACCGCGTCGCGCAGGTGGCGGCCCGCGTACTCGTCGCTCTCGCGCACGTCCACCACCAGCAGCGACGGGTCGTCGCGCAGCTGCTCGCGCAGCTCGTGGACGGAGATCTGCGGCAGCGTCTCGACGGGCAGGCCGGCCGCCTGCCAGGCCGCGACGCCGCCCGCGAGGTAGCCGGCCACGTTGCCGTACCCAATCGAGGCGAGCGTGCCGAGCGCGTCGGCCAGATCGGCCTCGCTCTCCAGTACGAGCAGGATCGGCGTGGTGCTGGGGATCACCCAGCCGACGCGCACGCCGAAACCGCCCGCGCGCAACGGCACGTTTACGGCGCCGGGCAGGTGGCCGGCGCCGAACGCCCGCACGTCGCGCGCGTCGAGCGGCACCGCGCCAGCCGCGAGGCACGCCTGGGCGGCGGCCGGGGCCAGGGGTGCGGCCGTCGGCTCCGCGAGGGGCAGCGCGCCGCGGTTCTTCGCGACGATCACCTCGAAGTTGCCCGGCTGCGGGGGTAGGTCGGCGGTCACCAGGTCCACGAACTGCTCGCGGCTGCGCGGCTGCGCGGCCCAGTTGTAGCGGCGCTCGAAGCCGATGGTCGAGCTGGTGGCGCCGCTCAGGCCCGCGCCGCAGGACGAGCCGCCCACGTGGGCCGGGTACACCTCGACGAAGTCGGGCAGCTTGAGCAGCTTGTCGAACAGGCTCTCGTAGAGCGCGCCCGCGTAGGTGCGCGCGGCGCCGCCCAGGTCGGGCCGGCCGACGCCGCCGACGAACAGCGAGTCGCCGGTCAGCACGGCGCAGGGCTCGGACGCGCGGTCGTGGTCGGCGATCAGGAAGGAGAGCACTTCGGGGCGATGGCCGGGGGTGTGGAGCGCACGCAGCTCGACCTCGCCCAGGCGGATGACGTCGCCGTCGACGAGCGCGCGGTGCGGGAACAGCGCCTCGGCGGCCGCGTGGATGCCGATCTCGGCGCCGGTGCGCTCGGCCAGCCGCCGCCCGCCCGAGATGTGGTCGGCGTGCAGGTGCGTCTCCAGCACGTGGGTGATGCGCAGCCCTTTCGCCGCCGCGGCCTGAAGGTAGGGCTCGATGGCCCACTGCGGGTCCACCACGGCGCAGGCGCCCGCCGAGAGCGAGCCGACGAGGTAGGAGGCGCAGCCGGACTCGTCGCGAATGAACTGCTTGAGGTACATGGATCACCCCCGTTCCGCCGATGGTGGTGCCGTTCCCTCGGTTCCCCCCACTGTACCACCGGCAGGTATGCCGGCGACACCATGTCGGCCGGCGACTGCGTTACACTATAAGCACGTCTCGGGCGTCACCAACACGCCGCGACAGCTTCTGGCGCGAGGAACACGGTGCCGAATCGCTCCGCCGACATCCTGGTCGTCGACGACGACCGCCGCATCACCAGCATGCTGAGCCGCGCCCTGCGTGCCGAGGGCTACGACGTGCGGACCGCGAACGACGGCAGCGAGGGGCTGACCCGCGTGCGCGAGCGTCAGCCCGATCTGGTCGTGCTCGACCTGCTGATGCCCGCCGTCGACGGCATTGAGGTCTGCCGGCGGCTGCGCGAGGAGAGCGACCTGCCGATCCTCATCCTGACCGCGAAGGACGAGACGGAGGACCGCGTTCACGGGCTGGATAGCGGCGCCGACGACTACCTGGTCAAGCCGTTCGCCCTGGACGAGCTGCTGGCCCGCGTGCGCGCGCTCTTGCGGCGCCGGGAGACGCGCGAGCAGCGGGTGCTGCGCTTCGCGGACCTGGCGCTCGACCTGACGAGCCGCATCGCCACCCGCGGCGAGCAGAGCATCGAGCTGACCACCCGCGAGTTCGAGCTGCTGGCCTACTTCATGCGCCACCCGCGGGAGGTGCTGGCCCAGGACCAGATCCTGGACCGCGTGTGGGATGGCCAGTACGACGCCGAGTCGAACGTGCTGCACGTGTACGTGGGCTACCTGCGCAACAAGCTGGAGGCGGGCGGCCAGCCCCGCTTGATCCACACGGTGCGCGGAGTGGGCTACGTGCTGCGGGAGCCGAGCTAGCATGTCCCGGATGTCGCTGCGGCTGCGCCTGACGCTGTTCTTCACGGTCGTGCTGGCGGCGAGCCTGCTCGGGTTCAGCGCGCTGCTGTACGTGCTGCTGGAGCACGCGCTGGACATCGACATGGACCACACGATCGCCAGCAAGGCGGAGGACGTGGCGCGCACCAGCCGGATCCGCGGGGAGTTCCCGGTGCGCCCGCGGCGGATTCGCCTGCCGCACATCGACGCGTTCGCCGCGCCCGAGATTTACATTCAGCTGCTCGACCCGGACGGTCAGGTGCTGGACCGCTCGGCCAATCTCGGGGAGCACCAGCTGCCGCTGACGCCCGAGGGCCTGGAGAACGGCCGCGCGGGCGACCCGACGTGGGACACCGTCCGCCTGGCCGGGCAGCGGCTGCGGATGTACACCGCGCCGCTGCTGATCGACGACGAGGTGACGGGCTATATCCAGGTCGCGCGGTCGGTGGCCGACAACGAGCAGACCCTGGCGACGATGCAGCGGTTGATGCTCTTTTGCGACGTGCTCGTGGTGCTGGGGGCGGGCGTCGCCGGCTGGTTCCTGGCCCGCGCCTCGCTGCGGCCGCTGGACCGCCTGAGCCACACGGCGCGCGCCATCGGCCTCAGCGGCCGGCTCGACCAGCGGCTGCCGCCGGCGCGGCGGCAAGACGAGGTCGGCACCCTGGTGACGACGTTCAACGAGATGCTGGACCGCCTGGAGGCGGTATTCACCGCCCAGCGCCGGTTTATCGCCGATGCATCGCACGAGCTGCGCACGCCGCTCACGACGATCCGCGGCAACGTCGAGCTGCTGCGCCGCAACGGCGCCCTGCCGCCCGAGGAGGTGCAGGAGGCGCTCGCGGACATCGCCAGCGAGACGCAGCGCATGTCGCGGCTGGTGACCGAGCTGCTGCAGCTCGCGCGCGCCGACGCGGGCCACAGCTTCCCGCGCGAGGCGGTGCGGCTGGACGAGCTGCTGCGCGCGGTACACCGGCAGACGCAGCTCCACAAGCCGGAGACGCGCATCGAGCTGGCTGGCGTGACGCCGGCGACGGTGCTGGGCAGCGCCGACGCGCTCCAGGAGCTGTTCTTGATCCTGGTAGACAATGGGCTGAAATACACGCCCGCGGGCGGCCGGGTGCGGATCAGCCTGGCGCGCGCCGACGACTGGTACACCGTGCAGGTAGAAGACACCGGGGTGGGCATCGATCCCGAGGACCTGCCCCACGTCTTCGAGCGCTTCTACCGCGCGACGAAGGTCCGGCAGGAGGGCGGCACGGGGCTGGGCCTGGCGATCGCGCAGTGGATCGCCGAGCGCCACGGCGGCCGCATCACCGTCCAGAGCGCGCCCGGCCAGGGCAGCACCTTCACGGTCTGGCTGCCCATCGGGGAGCCGACCGCGCTCGGCGCGCGGCCCACGGCCGATGGCGGGCCGCCCGCGGACGGCGAGGCGGCCCGCGCATCGGCGCCATCCCTGGGCGAGCCGTCGCCGGCGCGCTGAGGCGCTGGCTACCCCCACGACATCCCGCGCGCCGTTCGCACCCGGCTCGTACCTGCTCGCGTGAAGGAGAGCGCCGTGACTTACGACCGCTTCAGCCCGCCGGTGGAGACCGAGGGCCAGTACGAGGGCTCCGATGCCGATCCGCCGGTCCACCGCACGCCCGACCAGGTCGAGGGGTGGGACACCTCCCTGCCACTGACCTGCAATCGCTGCAAGCAGTCGCAGCAGACGGCCCGGCTGTTCCTGATCGACGGCAACCTACTGACCGAGCTGAGCCTCTGCGCCGACTGCCTGGAGGACGGCCTCGACGCCCTCGAGGACGACCACGAGGACGGACGGTAGCCCCCACCGCCCTGACGTACGCCTCGGGGCGACGGCTTAGCCCACGGAGCGGCGCAAGTCGATCGTCGGCCGCACGTTGGGGCCCCAGTCGACCTCGGTGAGGTGGCGCACGCGGGCGAGGGCGTCCAGGACCTCGACGGCGCCCGCGACGCCCTCCAGCGCCTCCTGGGCGGCGTCCCGCAGCCGCGCAGGAACCGTCTCGCTGAGACTGATCATCTCGACGTAGCCCATCATCAGCGCGAGCCGGTTGTACACCTCGTGCTGAGCCGTGTTCGCCGCCAGCAGCGCCCCGTCGAGCCGCGCCCGCTCGGCGCCGACCAGCGCTGCCGCGGCCGCCGCCCCCAGCAGCTCCAGCTGCTCGACGTCGGCGGGACTGAACCGCCGCGCGGGGTCGCGGCTGAACACGGCGAGCGCCCCGAGCAGCCGGCGCTGGTGCAGCAGCGGGACGGCCAGCGCCGCGCGCACGCCCGCCTGCCGGGCAGCCGCCACGCCGTTGGCGTAGGCCGGGTAGTCGTCGACGACTACGGGCGCCCGGCGCTCGGCCGCCTCGCCAATGGCCCCCTGCCCCAAGGGCATGGTCGCGGCCGCCTGGTCGGCGAGCAGCGTGTTGTGGACGACGACGAGGCGGCCCTGCTCCTCGCGCCAGCGGCGAACACTGCCGGCGTCGGCGCCCAGGTGGTCCTCCGCCTCCTCGACCAACGCGGTAAGCAGCGCCCGCGCGTCGGCCTCGCTCGCCAGCCGCCGGCTGACCCGCAGCAGCGACGCCAGGCGCGTCAGCGCGTCCTCGCGCTCGGCCTCGGCCGCCTTCCGCGCGGTGATGTCCGTGCAGGCGCCGACGTAGCCGAGAAAGGCGCCGGTGGGCGCGAAGTGCGGCGTGCCGCGGTCCAGCACCCAGCGGTACCCGCCGTCGAAGCCGCGCAGCCGATACTCGCACTCATAGGGCTGACGCGCCGCGAAGGCGGCCTGGAACGTCTCTGCGCAACGGGGTCGGTCGTCGGGATGCACGGTCGCGAGCCACCCGACGCCGCGCTCCAGCGGCCGACCGTGGCCCGCGCAGTCGAGCCATACCTGGTTCAGGAAATCGCGCTCCTGGTCCGCACCGGCCGTCCAGAGGAGCACGGGCGCGGCGTCGGCCAGGCGCCGGCAGCGGGGGGGATGTGCGCGGCGCACGGGCGCCGCCCGCGATGGCACGGTTGCCAGACGATCGCCGTGCAGCATGCACTCTCCTCGGGGCCGCGGTCCCCGGCTCGCGCCGCCACGGGCCGGTCCGCTCGCCTGAGCTTACTTAGCACAGCGGCCGGCGACCGAGCACGCGGGCATCACGAGATCGCAACGGCATCGTGAGGCGCTGGGGAGTCCCGCTATCAGCCGTCAGCTGTTAGCTAACAGGCGACGATGGCCAACCGCTTATGACGGCGAGTCGGCGGGGGCGCCGCGGACACGGCGGACATGGTCGGCCATCGCCGCGTAGGCCGCGGCGCGATCGTGGCGGCGCACGGCGGCGAGCACGCGGCGGTGCCCCGCCAGCGATTGGGCGGGACGGTCGGGCGACTGGAACCAGCGCGCCCGCGACTCCTCCAGCAGGTCGGCCATCAGGTTCAGCAGCCGCAACAGCACGCCGTTGCCGGTGCTGATGGCCAGCGCGTTGTGGAAGGCGGTGTCTTCCTCGATGGGAATCTCGCCTTGGGCGACCCGCGCCGCCTGGCGTTCGAGCAGCCCGTCCATCTCGGCCAGCGCCTCGGGCGTCGCCCGGATGGCCGCCAGCTCGGCGATGTGCGGCTCCAGCATCTCCCGCACTTCCATGAGCTGATCCATCTCCGCGCCCGCCAGCAGCGCCGAGGCCATCGGCGGGATCAGGTCGTCGCTGGAGAGCGTGCGCACGAAAGTGCCGCCGCCCTGGCGCCCCTCGATCAGCCCGCGCAGCTCGAGCGCCCGCAGCGCCTCGCGCACCGACGCGCGGCTCACCTGGAACGTCTCGGCCAGCACGCGCTCGGGGGGAAGCTGGTCGCCGGGCGCGAGGTCGCCCTCCTGGATGAGGCGCTGGATCTGGTCCACGATGTGCTCGTAGATGCGGCTGCGCCGGATCGGCTCGAGCGCGGGCACGGGCACCTCCGAACGCGGGCCTAAACTGCCGGTCCAGGGTAGTGTGTGTGGTTTGGCTTCGCCAAACAGACACACAATCTTTGGCCGAGTGCTTAAGGAGTGGTCAGGCCATCGGCACGGATTGGCCTGACCACTGGCAGTGTACCAGCCCGTCGCCCCCGGGGCAACGCCGAGCCGCCGTTCCCACAGCGTGCGGCGGGCTGCAGGGCGCGGCCGGGGGCCCTCGCCGGCTCAGCGGCTTTGAACTGGAGCGCTGAGTCCGTATACTGGCTAAGGTGTCCGGCGCGCGGCCGCCTAATGGGCCGTCGATCGGAGGCGGCGAGCGGCCGCGCCCAGCGCGACGGGCTAGCGCCGGCCCCAGCTTCGGCGCATCGTCGACCCGCGGCAGCGCGGCACCACGCGAGGATCCGCTGAGGGGAAGCTACAGCATGTGGGAAGGGCGGCAGGTCTCGATCGTCTTCCCCGCGTACAACGAGGAGGCGGGCATCGCCGCCGCCGTGCGCGACTTCCGGGCCTGCCCGGCCGTCGACGAGGTCGTCGTCGTCGACAACAACTC
>Ga0209062_1000923_pt1 | contig 64634 bp, 58 predicted proteins | sample Coa_R2_2_FD_187158 | JGI IMG/M metagenome (GOLD analysis project Ga0209062, IMG submission 187158) | Surface soil microbial communities from Centralia Pennsylvania, which are recovering from an underground coalmine fire - Coalmine... | ecosystem: Environmental > Terrestrial > Soil > Unclassified... | reverse complement strand
CGTCACTCTCAATCTCTTGGCATTCGCCTGCCACACCGTCGCCGACCTCGCCGATCTGGCATGGCAGAAAGCCAGAGCCAAAATCCACACCCGCGCCGGATTCTTCAACCACCTGCGAGCCATCACCGTCTACGTCGTCTTCCCCTCCTGGCAACAGCTCATGGCCACCCTCGCCTTCGACAAACCGCTCGCCAGACCCCCATAGGTCAAAATGAGAATTGCTGACGAATAGCGCCTTGACTATACACCATTATGGTGTATCTCTAACATGGCAGAAAAGCGGAAGCCGACTTACGACTTGGCAGCTTTCAAAGCAGCTTTCGATGATGTGCACAAGCTCCATGCCACTGGCACGGCGGTGCGAGCCGCTGCGGCTCTCGGTTTCGGGCGGGCGGAAATTGTGGCCACGATTCAAACCATGCAGCGTGCGCACTTCTACAAATCGATGACGGCGTACGGGGACCATCGGATTTGGCAGGACGTGTATCACGTGCCGTCGGAGGTGGGCACGCTTTACGTCAAATTCACAGCAGATGTCGTGACCGAGTTTTTATTGCTGTCGTTCAAGGGAAAGGATGATGAATAGTCCAGTATGTCCGAAAACAGGAGCGCCTATGCGCCGCGGCGCACGCCCTATGGTTCTGGAATACAAGGGTGCGCGCACGGCCTTCGACATGCCGGGTTGGTATTGCGATGAGTGCGACGAGAGCATTCATACCGGCGAGGACATGAAAGTGTCCGATCGGGCCCTCAATCGGCTTAAGGCAACAACAGAAGGCTTGCCGTTGCCTGAGGACATCAAACGCATTCGCACGAAGCTAGGGCTGACCCAGGAGGCTGCGGGCGAGTTGATTGGTGGCGGTCCGCGGGCATTCCAGAAGTATGAAGCGGGCGATCTGTTGCCGAGTCGCGCAATCGGGAGCGCCCTTGCGCTGCTCGACCGCGACCCAGCCGGACTTTCTGTACTTCGCGTGCGTCCTCACGTCGCTTGACCTTGTATTTCCTTGGTAGGCGCTCGACCGACCGGCTGGAATCGCCTCAACATGAGGCTTTTTTTCAAAGGGAGGAACTTGACGTGACTTTGGCTCCAATGGGGCTGCCCCCGGTCGCAGGCCGTCCGTCAGTTGATGTTGCACATTGCGCGTGACCGGACGCTGCCGTTTGAGCTCATCGTCGAACCTGCCGAGAGCGATCTCGTGACGCCGGAGATCCGCCACTACGCGACGACGCGCTCCCGTAACCATTTTGGCTTCAGTGGTAGGCGCGCAGCAGTCTCCATGCTGTACGCCCGCTCAGCATCCTCGGATGAGGTCCATAAAGCGGCCCGAGCGCTCGGTAGCACGCAGGAGTACTATCTCAACATGCTTGCCCAAGCCATCGAGTGGGGGCATGAAGTCTGGACCTGGATCGACCCCAGGACCGGCCGCCGGGTCTATCAACTGATCTACAACCCCGACCATCGCGGACCTACCGGAGTTGCACCGCCCACCAACTGGCGCAAAATGAATACGCTGAAGGCCCCGCCCGGTGTCACGCCGACACGGGTATCGGCCTCGCAGATCATAGCGCTGTGACCTCTGCAAGGGGCTGGACGGACCATGCGGATCAAGGCGAACGGCATCACCTTCAAGTGCGAGATCGAAGGCCCAGCGGACGCGCCTTGGCTCGTGTTCAGCAATTCGCTCGCCACCAATCTTTCCATGTGGGACCCGCAGGTCGCCGAACTCAAACGCTCTTTCCGCCTGCTGCGCTATGACCAGCGCGGCCACGGCGGCACCGATGCGCCGGCGGGCCGCTACAGCTTTGCGACGCTGGTGGCGGATGCGCTCGCCCTGTTTGATGCGCTTCACATCGAGCGCGCCCATTTCTGCGGGCTGTCGATGGGCGGCGCGACCGCGCTCGGGCTCACCGAACTCCATCCCGGCCGGGTCGACCGCGTCGTGGTTTGCGACTCGCCGGCGATGTCGACGCCCGCAACCGCCCGGCAATGGGAAGAGCGCATCGCGGTGGCCCAGAAGGGAGGGCTGGAGCCGCTCGTGGAGTCCACGATGGCGCGCTGGTTCCCGCCCGAAACCCTTGCCGCGAATCCGCCACACCTCGAAAAAGTACGGCAGATGATCCGCACCACCCCGGTCAACGGCTTCATCGGCTGCGCGGCAGCACTTGCGGACCATGACTACAATTCGGCGGTCTCGGCCGTGACGCGGCCCGTGCTGTTCGTCGCAGGCTCCAAGGACGGAGTCACGCCGGCCGCCATGAAGGACATGAGCGTCCGGCTCAAGGGCTCGCGCTATGTGGAGCTGGAGGGCGCCGGGCACATTTCCAATCTCGACCGGCCGGCGGAGTTCACCCGCGCGGTGGGGGAGTTTTTGGGGGCATAGGCGGGAAATGATCCCCGGCGACGTGACTGCTCTGCACACGCTGACGAACCTCCGCGTGTCAAGGGCGCACAACAGCGGGCAGACGCTGCCTGCTTCCGTATTCGCACGCCCATCGGTGAAGAACTATCGGCAGAGTTCCTGCCGTGATTTCCGCCCCTCCCGCCGCATCCTGCAATCCAGAAGCGAATTCGATCATCTCACCGTAGGTTAGACAGCGAATGAGGTCTGCGACCTTGTCGATCTGTACGGTCCTTCCCGTCGTCTTCCGCAATTCGGACGCCAGTTCGATCATTTCGCCGTAGGTCAGAGAGCGAATGAGTTCTGCAATTTTCTCGATGTGGTCCGATGGCTTAAGTCTATTTTCATTGTCCATTTTTTGTCAGGTGAATGTTCGCGCCCATCCGATCGCCAAGGGTGGCCAGGCTGCGGGACGACGGCAACGGAAAAAAGGCCGCACTCGGCGGCGCTGCCGCTTTGGGGGTGTTGTGAGGCGCGCAGTTAATCCTGCTGTGTGACAAAAAGCCTTAGTCGTTCCGGGGCGCCATGCGCAAATCGGCTGGTGAGCCTGTCGAACCATGCCGATGTGCGCATCTTATAGTGCCGATCTCGGGCAACCACCCGACATCGGATGCCGCGAGCCCGGAACCTATAACCGCGTCGCTGAGGGTATGGATTCCGGGTTCGCGTGCTGCGGACGCGCCGCGGAATGACGCCACAAGCAAGGTTTGTGACAATAGGATTAAGTCGCCGGCAGAACGGCCAACGACGCCATGATGAGGAGGGCGGAAATTTGTCGCTTGTGGACCGTCACGGTCAGCTGGTTGCCGCGGCGCCCATTCCCTCTCCCGCTTGCGGGAGAGGGAGCACTGCGTGGCCGGATCACGAGCGATTGCCCTGCCCCAAAGGGGCAAGGGATTGCGCGCCTAGTGCAGCGACACCTTCTGCACCCGCAGATTGCCAATCTCGCCGATGTAAAGATCGTTCTCGCTGCGGCAGTCGATGGCGTTGACGAAGTTGAATTCCTTCGCGGCTCGCCCGGCCCGGCCGAACTTGCCGATCACGGTGCCGTCAAGTTTCAGCTTGTAGATGTCGCCGGCAACGTCGATGTCGTTCGGAGGATTGGAGTTCGACGCATAGAGCACCTGGTTGGATCCCGGCGTGATGCACAGCGCCTGGGGAGAGCCGATGCCGGTGATCTGCGACTTGAAGGCGCCGTTGCTGTCGAACACCTGGATGCGCTTATTGCCGGGGTCGGCGGCGTAGACATTGCCTTGGGCATCGATGGCGATCGCGCGGGCGGAGGCGCCGAACTGACCGGGGTCGGCGCCCTTCGAGCCCCAGGATTTGATGAACACGCCGTTTTTGTCGAACTTCGCGATGCGCTGATTGCCGACGCCGTCGGCCACATAGATGTTTCCGGCGGCGTCGAAAGCGACGTCAGTCGGGCGATTGAAAAGATCGGCCGGGGCCCCGGCGCCGACTGGCTGGCCGGACACAGGCGCCGGAATGGCGGCGCCGCCGGCGCCTTGCCCACGCGCCGGGACCGGGACAGCCTCGGCTTTGCGTCCCAACAGCAGCGCAACATGGCCCTCGGGGTCAAACTTCATCACCATATTCGACATCTGATCGACAACCCAGATGTTGTCCTGCGGATCGATGCGCACCTGCTGGGCAAACAGGAATCCGTAGATATCCTTTCCGATCTCGCGGACGAACTTGCCGTTGCGATCGAACTGGAACAGCCGCGAGCCGCCATGGGCAAAGGGACGTGCAGTGCCGATTGAAATGGTCGGATGGCCGGTTCGCGTATAGACGAAGATGTCGCCCTTGGAGTTGGTGGCTACGCCGCCGACTTCGCCCAGGTAGATGTCGTCCGGCAAGTTCAGCGGGTTGACGGCGTCAAAGGCGATCTCTGGCGCGGTCTGGGCCGACGCCGGCAACGCGCCGAGCCAAGTCGTCGCCAGTAAGGCCAACAAGAAGCGCTTCATGTCGAATCATCTCCTGATCTTCTGGTGTATGGGTGGATTAGGATGGGCAGAAACTCGCAGGGTCATCGCCCGCTAAGCGCGCGTCGCCCCTTGGAGCGAGCCTCACTGATGTTGTCCAGTGTTACTACACGGCTTGACCCGCCACCTGTCTTCGCGTGGAGAAAGATAGACCCGCGGGTCAAGCCCGCGGGCGGCGCGCAGAGGGTGGACCACCTTCATCGACACGGGTCTAGGCGGCCGACGCTATCGCGCCTCCGCTTTCTTCATCGCGTCGGGGTGCAGGATGAGCTTTTGCACGCGCCAGGACTCGATTTCGCCGACAATGATCTCGTCCGGATTGCGGCAATCCAGCATATGGGCGACCTGGAACCCTCCGAACTCCTTGCTGGCATGACCGAACTTGCCGATGATGGTCCCGTCCAGCTCCATCTTGTAGATTTCGCCGGTGATCGCCCAGGTGCCGGGCATATTTCCGTTGGGATTTGAATTGGACACAAAGAGGTACTGGTGCGGTCCCTGGGAGACGCAGGCGGTCCAGCCGACTCCGACCTGGTCGTAGATGGCCTTCGGCTTGAGATTGTTGTCGAGGACCTGATACCGGATGTTGCTGCGGTCAGCGACGTACACGTTGCCCTGCCGGTCGACCTGGAGCCCGTGCGGCAGATTGAATTCCCCGGGCTCCTTCCCGGCCTTCTCGCTGCCGACCTGGGCGATGAACCTGCCGTCCTTGTCGTATTTCACCACGCGGTTGTTACAATAGCCGTCGGAGATGAAGATATTGCCCTGCGGGTCCCAGCCGACGTCGGTCGGGCGGCAGAGGATATATTTTTCCGACGGTTTGTTCGGACCGGCCGGGAAGGCGACCGCCCCTTGGATCGGCGGCGGCCGGCGCCCGATCACCATCAGGACTTTGCCCTCCGGACTGAACTTGGTGACCATGTTGGTCCCCTCGTCCACGGTCCAGATGTTGTCCTGCGGATCGACGCGCACCGAATGGGCGAACTCGAAGCCGTAGTAGCCCTTGCCGATTTCCCTGAGGAAATTGCCGTTCTCGTCGAACTCGAACAGGCGCGTATTGGCGCTGCGATGGTAGACGAAGACGTGCCCCTTCGAGTTGGTCGCCACCGCGACCGACTCGCCAAGATACTCGCCCGGCGGAAGCTTGAGGAAATTCGGCACCGACGTGTAGGGAATTTCCGGTACGTTCTGTGCTTTGGCCTTTTGCTGCGCGAGTGCGGGACCGACCCAAAGCGCGATGACGATAGCAGAAACCGATGCGACGCAGCGCTGCATGAAGTACCTCCCGGGACCGTTGGTGAACTTGGTTTATCGAAGGCGTTCGTGGACGCAATCTACGTCAAGAAGCGGGAGGTCTCAACCCACCAAGCCTCTTTGGCACTGCGGGGTGCAATAAGCGAAGCGCATTGCGTCCTTCCCGTACGAAAGACGAGCCACGTCTCGACACAACGCCAGCCAGCGCGTTCGGAGGAGGGACGCCATACGCTTCGCTTATCGCCCCCTGCGGGGCCTCGGGATTGCAGGCCGCAAGGCGGTCCTTCCATCGGGGCTGCAATGCCTCACGCCCCGGGTTCGTTCGCGTTGGGATAAAAGAGCTGCTGCCCATCGATCTTGTAGCCTGCAATCGCCTGTTGCCCTTCGGGCGAAATCAGCCAGTCGATGAATTGCTGGCCGAGGGCCGTCCTGACATTGGGATGCTTCGCCGGGTTGACCAGCATCACACCGTACTGGTTGAACAGCCGCTTGTCGCCTTCAACCGCTACGGCGAGATCGTCCTTGCGCCGGAACGATATCCAGGTGCCGCGATCGGAGAGCGTGTAGGCCCCCATGGCGCTCGCGGTGTTGAGAGCGGCGCCCATGCCTTGGCCGATCTCGCGATACCAAGGGCCCTTGTCTCTGGCGAAATCGATGCCGGCTGCCGCCCAAAGGGCAAGCTCGGCCTGGTGGGTGCCGGAGCGATCGCCGCGCGACACGAACGGCGCTCGCTTGTCGCGGATCGCCTTGAGCGCTGCAACGATGTCTTGCATCCCCCTGACGCCGGCGGGATCGCGCGCCGGACCGATGAGGATGAAATCGTTGTACATGACCGGGAGCCGCTTCACGCCGAAGCCCTCGGCCACGAACTTCTCCTCCGCAGCCTTGGCATGCACCAACACCACGTCGGCGTCGCCGCGCCGCGCGGTGTCGAGCGCCTGGCCGGTGCCTTGCGCCACCACCTTCACGTCGATGCCGGTCCTCGCCTTGAAGAGCGGCAGCAAATGGCCGAAAAGACCGGAATCCTCGGTGGATGTGGTCGACGCGACCACGATGGACTTCTCCTGCGCCAATGCGGGGCCGATAAACGCCGCAAGCGCGGCAACGACGGCGCCAGCCAGGAAGCGACGGGTTTGCATGGGCGGCGGCCTCTCTTCCCGCATTGAACGACTAATGCGGCTTGCCGGAGTCCCCCCTGGGGTCAGCTCCTTTCGGCTCGGCCTTGTGAGTCCCGCCGGGGCATTGTTTTTCCTCCGCAGCTTCGTGGAGTTGCCGCAATTCGGACTGCACCGTCTGATAATCTGGCTGATAAACGAGCACGTTCACGGCAGATCCGCCGGTGCTGGCGCTGGCGCGATCCATCAGGCCGCGTAACTCCTGTTCGCGCGCTTGCGTGGCCACCAGCCGTTTGGCGATGTCTTCGCAGCGGAGGAATTGAAATTTTGCCGGCGCCACAAACGGGTCGCTGATGGTGTTGAGGGATGTTGAGCACCCGCCAAGTGACGCCGCCAACAATGCCGAGATGCCAAGCTTCGTCCGCATCAGCCGCTCACGTCCTTTGCTGCATTCGTTGTCCGCTAACGCGGACTGAAATCAAGGCGGTTTAGTGTCCTCAATGGCCCGAACTCCTGCCAGTACATTCCTTAAGCGACCCCTTGCGTGAAACGCAACCTCGCCCCACTTCGGGGTGCAACGTTCGCGCAATTGCGCTTTCACGAAGCCCGTGTAAGGGTCGCGCCCCCAATTTACCAGGACCGTTACGATTTATGGCGCGCGACCAAGACGACATGACGCCCATCGAGACGCGTGACGAACTGGTCGCATGGCTTGCGGCCGGCGAAAAGCCACGCGAGCGGTTCCGCGTCGGCACCGAGCACGAAAAATTCGCTTTCACGCTAGCTCACAACCGGCCCGTGCCCTATCAGGGTGCGCGCTCCATCCGGGCGCTGCTCGAAGGAATGCAGCTCTTGCTCGGCTGGGAGCCGATCATGGAAGGGCCGGATATCATCGGCCTGTCTGACGTGACCGGCGGCGGCGCCATCACGCTGGAGCCCGGAGGGCAATTCGAGTTGTCCGGCGCGCCAGTCGCCACGGTGCATCGCACCTGCTCGGAGCTGATGGCGCACCTCGCGCAGCTGCGCGAAGTCGCGGAACCCCTCGGCATCGGGTTCCTCGGCCTCGGCATGACGCCGAACTGGAGCCGCGAGGAAGCGCCGATGATGCCCAAAGGACGCTACCGCATCATGACGGCCTACATGCCTAAGGTCGGCAGGCTTGGCCTCGACATGATGTACCGGACGTGCACGGTGCAGGCCAATCTCGACTTTTCCTCGGAAGCCGACATGGTGAAGAAGCTGCGGGTATCGCTGGCGCTGCAGCCGGTCGCCACCGCCCTGTTCGCCAATTCGCCGTTCACTGAAGGCAAGCCGAACGGATTCCTGTCGTTCCGCTCCGAAATCTGGCGCGACACCGATCCTGACCGCTGCGGGATGCTGCCCTGGGCGTTCGAGCCCGGCATGGGGTATGAGCGCTGGACCGACTATGCGCTTGACGTGCCGATGTACTTCGTGAAACGGGGCGGCCGTTATATCGATGTCGCCGGCCGCTCGTTCCGCGACCTCCTGGCGGGAAAACTCGCGGAGCTGCCCGGCGAGCGTGCGACGGTTTCGGACTGGGCCAACCACCTGACGACGATTTTCCCCGAGGTGCGGCTCAAGCGCGTTCTCGAAATGCGCGGCGCCGACGCTGGCCGGTGGGCGCGGCTGCCGTCGCTGACCGCCTTGTGGGTCGGCCTGCTCTATGATGACGCCTGCCTCGACGCGGCGTGGGATCTCGTCAAGGGCTGGACCGCCGAAGAACGCCAGAAGCTCCGCGACGACGTGCCGCGACTGGGTTTCCGCGCTGCCATTCGCGGGCGCGATCTGTTGTCGATTGCGCGCGAGACGCTGGCGCTTTCCCGCGCCGGACTTGCCCGGCGCAGGAAGTTCGACCCCTACGGCGCCGACGAGACGCGCTATCTCAAGCCGCTCGAAGACCTGGTCGAGCGCGGCGAAACGCCCGCGGAGGGACTGCTGCGGAAGTTTTACGGCGAGTGGGGCGGGTCGGTTGATCCGGTGTTTAAGGAGTATGCGTATTGAGCGCCGCACGAGCGCAGAACATGTTTTACCCCGCGTCCTGTGGCGGGCTCTCGGCAAGCAGAGCGGCTACGCAATCAATGAAACGCGCGGCATTCCTGATCGCGTCGCCTGCTTCCGCCATGGTCACAACTGCGCCATGCCCAATGCCGTAATCAGCGATTTCCTTGTACTCGTACGCTCTCGCCAAAAATATCGAAAACGCCTTGTCGATTTCTGGCGCCGCCCTCGCCAATCTCGCAAATTCAGAGCGAACCCCGGAGTGCGTTTTTGCGACTTTGCCCGTTCGCTCGACGATGAGCGCTTCGGCGGCATGGAACGCCGCATAGTAGGCTGCCCGCGCAGCAATTTTGGCGAGCCCGATGGCGACGACTTTTCTGGCGTCTTCGAGGTCGTCGCGGGCCTTATCGAGGTAATCGGCCGCTTCGGGCGTCACAGATCGATGCCCTCGCGCCGCAATTCCCCCATAAAGCCGGTACGTTCCTCATAGGAGCCCGCTTGGAGGGGGACGGCGTTGATGACGGCCCCCGTGTCATAAAGAATGTCGGTCTCGATTTCAGCGATACGACCGGCCTCTTGCCAGAAGTCGTTGAGATCTCTGATAAATACGGCAACATCGTAATCTGACTCCGGACGCGCGTCACCGCGCGCGCGCGAACCGAACAGCATGACGCGTTCGATACGGTTGCCGTACGCTCTGTCGAGCGCAGCGCGAAACCGGCTCAATACAGGATCGATCGTATTTTCCATGGCGACGCCAGTACCGTATGACGATGCTAATACCATAAAGCGTAAGCCTTTTGAATTTCTGGCGCTTGATCGCCCTCCGCCCGTTCGTTCGCTCGGTCGGGAGAGGTCAGGGTCCGGTCGAACCCAATCGCGCTGCGCATCCCGGGGGATTGTTGGCATCGAAGCTCCTGTGTATGAAGCATTCGTCACTCCGCTCCGGAAACGCTCATGCCAGTCTCAAAAATCAGGGTTCGCGACGGCGCGCAACTCGCCTATGAGGTGAAGGGCCGCGTGCAAGACGCGGCCCCGCTCGTGCTCATCCATTCGCTGGCCATGGACCACACGTTCTGGAATGCCGTAGCGCGGGCCTTGAGCGATGCGACGGCTGTCGTGACGTACGATTGCCGCGGCCACGGCCAATCGGACAAGCCCGAGGGCCCCTATCGGGTGGAACAATTTGCCGACGACCTGGCCGATCTTCTGGATCATCTCGGATGGCGCTCGGCGATCGTGGCCGGCGCCTCCATGGGTGGTTGCGTCGCGCTGGCCTTTGCGGCTGCCTACCCGGCGCGCGCCGCGGCGCTCGGCCTGTTCGACACCACCGCCTGTTACAATGCGCCCGACAAGTGGGAAGAGCGCGCCGCCATGGCCGAGGCCAGGGGCCTCGAAGCCATGCTGGAGTTCCAGACCACGCGCTGGTTCACCGATGCTTTCCGGGCCAGTCGCAAGGATGTGCTCGACGCGGCCATAGCGGTGTTTCTCGCCAACCCGGCGCGGTGCTATGCGCAGACCTGCCGGATGCTCGGCGCCTGCAATCTCACTGATGTGCTCCAGCGATTGAAGATGCCGGTCCGCATCGTCGTAGGAGAGGAAGACTATGCGACGCCCATTGCCATGTCGGAGGCGCTGCATCGCGGCATCGCAGGCTCGACTCTGACCGTGATTCCGAATGCCCGGCACCTCACCCCGCTCGAATGTCCGGAGCGGATTGTAGCCGAACTGCAAAAGCTCGTCGAAATGGCGCCAGCACAATGATCGTCACTGGTGAAATCACCCTTCCGGCGCCCCGCGACATTGTGTTCAGCGTGCTCCGGGACGCGCCGTTCTTCGCCTCCTGCGTGGAGGGCGTGCGCGATCTCAAGGAGATTGACGCCACCCATTACGATGCCGTGCTACAGACCAAGGTCGCGTACGTGAACTTCACCTTCAAGGTGAGCGTGGAGGTCACACGGCTGTCGCCGCCAGATCGCATCGAAGCGAAAATAGAGGGCACGCCGCTCGGCATTGTCGGCCGCTTCACTGCGGTATCCACCACCGACCTCATCGAGGCTGGCAGCGAGACGCTGGTCAAATACGCGATCGACGCCAACCTCACCGGCAAACTCGGCAGCATGGGCCAGCCGGTGGTCAAGGCCAAGGCCAAGGAGATGGAACGGAAATTCGCCGAGAAGATGCGCGCGGCCTTTGCGGAACAGCCCTTATTTGCTCCCTCCCTCCTTGTGGGGGAGGGTCGGGGTGGGGGGTCGGGCGTATTGCCTCCGAGAGTGGCCGCTGGCACGACCCCCACCCTCGACCCCTCCCCGGCCGAACCTCGCTATAGCGAGGGTTCGGCCCCTCAGCAAAGTGACCGAAGTCGGCAACAGCCGACTTCGACTGGGGGAAGGGAGAAGAATGGCTCCGGAGCCGCCTCATGACGCCGTTCGAGCTTGCCGAACCCTTAACCGTCGCGGATGCGCTGCGCTTCCTCGATCCGGACGACAGCACGGTGCGGCCGCTCGGCGGCGGAACCGCGCTGATGCTGATGATGAAGGCCGGCGTGTTTCGGCCGACCCGGCTGGTCAGCCTGCGCAGGATCGCCTCCCTGTCGCGCATCACGGCGCTGCCGGATGGCGGCCTCGTCATCGGCGCATTGACGCCGCTTTCTGACGTCGAACACTCGACCGAGGTCGCGCGCCGCGCCGGCGTAATCGTGCGCACCATGCGGCGGCTTTCCAACGTGCGCGTGCGCAACGTGGCGACCATAGGCGGCTGCCTTGCGCACGGCGACCCGCACATGGACCTGCCGCCGGTCCTCATGGCGCTCGACGCGAGCATTGCTGTGGCTGGTCGCACCGGCAAGCGCACGCTCAAGGTGGAAAACCTCTTTGCCGGCTATTACGAGACCGTGCTCAAGCGCGACGAGATTATCACGGAGCTGCACATTCCGGCGCAGGGTGGGCGCCGCGCGGCCTATCTCAAATGCACCACCGGGTCTGCCGATGACTGGCCGGCGCTCGGCGTCGCCGTGTCGTTCGAGGCGGAGGGCAGCGCGATAAGCGCGCCGCGCGTCGTGGTCAGCGCCGCGACCGAGAAAGCGACCCGCCTCAATGGCGCCGAAGCGGTGCTGTCCGGCGCCACGATCGATGACGCCCTGTTGGCGCGCGCGGGCGACGCTGCGGCCGACGAGGCCGAGACCATATCTGATGTGCGCGGCTCGGCGCCTTACAAGCGCGAGCTGTTGCGGGTTTATGTGCGCCGCGCCGTGCGTCAGGCGTTTGAAGCAGAGCGCCCCCTTTCTTCCCCTCCCCCGCTTGCTCGCGAAGGTAGGGAAGGGGCGCAGGGAGGAGCGCACTAAATGCCGAGCGCAACTATGAATCCCACGCCCTCTCCTCCCGCGCTTGCAGCGGAGGGCAGGGTGGCGACGGGACCCCAAGTCGGCCGCAGCCTGCCTCGGCTCGAAGCACGCGAAAAGGTCACCGGCCGAGCCGAATACACTCACAACCTGCGCCTGCCCGGGATGCTGTACGGCAAGGTGGTCCGCTCGACCATCGCCCATGGCCGCATCAGGTCGATCGACGCCAGCGCCGCCAAGGCTGTGCCGGGAGTCTATCAGGTCGTCGCCGGGGAGGACGTGATCAAGGTCATTCCCCACCCTTATTACGGGCCGGCCTTCCATGACCAGCCGATCCTCGCCATCGGCAAAGTGCACTATGTGGGCGAGCCGATTGCGGTGGTGCTGGCGGAAGACCCCCATGTCGCTGAGACCGCGGCCACCCTCGTTGTCGCCGAATACGAAGAGCTGCCGGCCGTGTACGACGAGTTGGAAGCCGCGCAGAACAGGGTTCTGGTGCATGATGAGCTCAAGCCCGCCGGCACCTTCGCGGACCTCAAACATCTCAAGGGCGTCAGGGGCACCAATATCGCGCTCGACTATCAATTGCGCAAAGGCGATGTCGAAAAGGCGTTCGCCGAAGCCGCCCATGTATTCGAGCACGAGTTTCGCACCCAGAAGGTGCTGCATCTCGCCTTCGAGCCGTTCGTCTCGATCGCCGACTACAAGGGCGATCGGCTCACGCTCTACACCGCCTCGCAGGGCCCCTCCTTCGTGCGCATAGAGATCGCCCGGCTGCTCGGCTGGCCCGAGAACCGCGTGCGCGTCAAGGTGCCGTTTCTGGGCGGCGGCTATGGCGGCAAGCTCTATATCAAACTCGAGGCGCTGGTGACGGCGCTGTCGATGATCGCCAAGCGTCCCGTCAAGGTCTCCCTGCCGATGGAGGAGGTGTTCTACACCATCACCCGCCACCCGATGACGTTCCGCATCAAGAGCGGCGTCGATGAGCATGGCCGCATCACGGCGCGGCGCTGCGAAGTGTTCTGGAACGGCGGCGCCTATGCGGATATCGGCCCGCGCGTGGCGCAGAAGTCGGGATTCACGGCTTCGGGGCCCTACGACATCGAAAACGTGTCGATCGATTCCTATGCGCTCTACACCAACCAGCCGCCGGCGGGCGCACTGCGCGGCTTCGGGGTGCCGCAACTGGTCTGGGCCTATGAATCTCACACCGACATGATGGCGCGCGCCCTCAGGATCGATCCGCTGGAATTCCGCCGCCGCAATATCACGCGCGAGGGCGGCCGGCACGCCACCGGCACGCCGCTCGAAGATGCCGCGGTCGAGAAGGTGCTGGAGCATGTTGCGGCGCGGATGAACTGGTCAAAGCCGTTCGACCGCGGCACCGGCGCAGTCCGCCGCGGCCGCGGACTTGCCATTGCGATCAAGGCCGTGATCTCGCCTACCACGTCGGTCGCGATCGTGAACGTCAACGCTGACGGCAGCACCACGCTTTATTGCGGAACCGTCGACATGGGTCAGGGCTCCGACACTGCGATGGCGCAGATCGTGGGCGAAATTCTCAACATTCCGGCCGAATCTGTAAACGTGGTGCCTCGCGACACCGATGTGACGCCGTACGACATGGGGACGCTCGGATCGCGGTCGCTCTTCCACATGGGACACGCCGTGAAGCGCGCCGCCGAAGAGGCGCGCGACAAGATCGCGTCGCTCGCTCGCGAGCTGGGGCTGCCGAAAGGCAGCAACTATTCGGTCGCCGACCTGTTCCAGAAAAAGTACGGCATGCAGGCCGGCAACATTGTCGGCGCTGGCGTCTACAAACCGGACTACGTTCCGCCGCAGCCGGGCACTGGGCTGACGCCCAATGTTACGCCGTTCTGGATGGTGTCGGGCGTGGGCGCAGAGGTCGAGGTGGACACCGAGACCGGCCATGTGCGCGTCACGCGGCTGCTCAACGTCTGCGACATCGGCCGTCCGATCAACCCGAAGATCTGTGAGTCGCAGATTTCGGGCGCCGCTACGATGCAGCTCGGCTTCACTATGTTCGAGAAGATGCATTTCGACGGCGGGCAGGTCACCAACGCGTCGCTCGCGGACTACAAGATCCCCGGCTTCCACGACTTGCCGGCGGCGTTCGAGAACGAGACCGTTGAGGCCTATCAGTCCAATGGACCGTTCGGCGGCAAGGGTGTGGGGGAGGTCGCAACCTTCTGTGTGTCGCCCGCCATCGGCAATGCGATCGACGATGCCGTCGGGGTGCGGCTCACGGAATTACCACTCAACCCGGAGGCCGTGCTGCGTGCGCTGCGCGCGAAAGAAAACCGGCCGCTCGAGGATGCGTGATGACCGCCCTTCGCACCATTTCCTTCACGCTCAATGGCAAACAGGTGTCGGCGCAGATCGCGCCGCATCACAGCCTGCTCGAAGTCGTGCGCAACGATTTCAGCCTCTATGGCGCGCGCGAGAGCTGCGGCCAGGGTTTGTGCGGCTGCTGCACCCTGATCGTCGACGGCCGCGCTGTCTCAGGGTGCCTCTACCTCGCAGCCTTTGCGGACGGCGCCGCGGTCGAAACGATCGAAAGCCTTGACCGCGATAATGTGCTCGATCCTGTCCAGGAGGCGTTCATTGAGGAAGGCGCGTTCCAGTGCGGCTTCTGTACGCCCGGCTTCGTGCTGATGGTCAAGCAGCTGCTCGACGAACATCCGGACCCCGACGACGACCGCATCCGCGACTACCTGTCGGGCAACCTCTGCCGCTGCGGCGCCTATCCGGAAATCCTCCGGGCGGTGAAGTCGGCGGCCCGCAAGCGTCGAGCCAGCAAGGCCGCTTGAGCCGCCGCGCATGCCGGTGCATTTATCGGGCTTGCCGGATTCAGGGGGATTTCGCATGTCGTCGCTGCAGGCCGAGCAGGCAGAAGCCGAGCCCCGCTACGAGTTTTCCAACAGTTGGTTCTCGGGCAACATCCCGCTGTTCGCCCGGTTCCTTGCCGGTTTGAAGGACCGGCCCTGTCGCCTGCTTGAGATCGGGTCGTACGAAGGCCGCTCGGCAACCTGGCTGATTGACCACATCGCGACCCATCCGTCAGCGGTTATCGATGCGGTTGACGCCCGCGAACATCCAAGGCTGCGGCGCAATCTCGCGGCGACCGGCCATCCCGATAAGGTGACATTCCATCTTGGGCAGTCGGCCGTTGTCTTACGCACGCTGCCGCTCGACAGCTATGACTTCGCCTATATCGACGGATGCCATTGGACCGTGAACGTGCTGGAAGACGCGGTACATGCGTTCCGGCTTCTCAAAGCCGGAGGCATCATGGCCTTCGACGACTATACGTGGGATGACCCCTCAGAGAACCAGGAAGGCCGGCCAAAGGAGGCCGTGGACGCGTTCCTGTTCATCTACAGGGATCAGATTGAGCTTCTTCACCGCGGCGATCAGGTTTGGATCAGAAAGAAGCTGCCGGGCGAGATCGTGCATCGAAAGCTGCCTCCGCTAAAGGGGCCCCAGTGGTTGCGTCATCCGCGAAAGCAATTCGTTGCGTTTGCGCATAGCCTGATGAGACGCTTGCAGCTGGATGTTTGACGCGCCTCCGGACGGCACGCTCAAGAGTCCGTACCCTGCCCGGCTCGTTCCAGGCCGCGCTTGAGGAGCGTGAGTGCGTCCGGCGGCAGATCGAGCTTGCTCGCATGGGCGCGGCCGTCGGCCGACATCTTGTTCCAGGTCTGCGCGAGAATTCTGGCAAGCTTCGCTTCGTCGGTCTCGCGCACAAAATCCGTCAGGTAATACGTCAGGAAGACGATGCAGGCGACATCTTCTAGCATCTGCGCCTCGGGATCGCTGCGCAGGCGCTCCTTGCGCACGAGCGCGCCGACGCGGGCGGCCTCGTGCGGCTGATAGCCCGCAGTTGTCATGATTTCGCCTAATCGGCGCGCGTGGAATTCCTTGAGATCATTGCGCCATTTGAGATAGCCGGCGCGACCGGGCGGGTAGCCCGTGCGCGGTGACGTCCACCGCTCGATGTGCTGCCCCCGCACCGCGATCCGCAACAGCTCCGACGCATTCGGGGCCAGTCTGGCAAGTGCATCGCTCATGCGTTGGCCATAGAGAAGTTCCGCCGGTACGGCGCGGCCGTCGATCTGTAGGACCTTCGGGTCGCGCGCATTCGCGTCGTCGATCGCCGCGATGACATCGTTGAAGCGCTTTTCAGTGCTGCTCACGAGGTTCCCCACCGGGCAGGCTATTCGAGGTCCAGCACGCCCTCCTGCACTCCGCCTGCACGGTGCGGGTCGCATTAGCGCCACATGATCCGGCGCGCCGAATTGCGCCCTACCCTTGGCCCGCGGCCGCGCTACCGCACCACGCCGGAAATGCAACATGGCTTGTGGTGCGGGGGCCTTACGCGGTCCTTCAAATAGCACCGCGCTTCAGGACCCACATAGCCGGGGCGGACATAGGTCCAGGCGCGGCACTGGGTCTCGGCGTCGCAGGCCGCCTTGCAGGTCTCGCCTGTCGCGCTGGGCGCGACCTCGATATTGCGATAATCGCCGCCAGTACGATCAATTGAAAACTCCCGCGTGCCGTGACGCGGCTCGATAACGCCGGCGCCGCGAACGCCGGACGCAGCGGCGCTGTCTTCCACCCGAGGCGGCACCTGGCTCTTGAGCCAGCACATCGCGGGACGATCGGCCGTTGGATAGCTGAAGCTCCAGGCTCGACAATGGCTGTCGCGATCGCATCGGCTCGCACAAACGGCGGGGTCCCCCGACCGCACCGAAAAGCTTGCGAAGTCGCCGCCACGGCGGTCGAACCCCACCTGCGCGCGGGATGCCGATGGCAGGCACAGGACAACCGCAACCGCCAACCTCAGCGCAATGGAAACCCGAATCATCCAACGCCTGTGCCGTGTCCGGGGCTAGCTCGCACCCCACCGCAAGGTAGGCGGATGTTAGAGAATTACCTTCGATCACGCGAGAGGTCTCTTGGCAAGAGCCTCCGCCGCGATTTGACGCGCCTTGAGACCGCAAGCGTCCAGCCCGCTCCTTCGAAACAAAGTGGGCGGCACGCCCGCGGACTTAAGGGTTGGCGGCCGGTTGACCGCCTCCGCGACGGGGTTCGCGCCGCTCAAATCGTTTGCATATCGTAGAGGGCTGACTTTCCCTGGTTCCCGCATCGCCGAGCGGCGCGCGGTCGGCCGAACAACATGCATGGAGTTCGCGATGGATCACTCTCACGGCGGCGGCTTGTTGGTGTTGCCCCTGCTGCTGCTCGCAGTCGCAGTGATCAGCGTGCCGCTGGGGCGGCTGCTGCGGCTCTCTCCAATCGTCGCCTATCTTGCGGCCGGAGTCGTGGTCGGCCCATTCGGGCTCGCGCTCGTGCGGGAACGCGAGACGATCGTCGCGGTATCCGAACTGGGCGTCGTGCTGCTTCTGTTTCTGATCGGGTTGGAGCTTGAATTCTCGCGATTGCTGGCGCTGCGCCGCGCCATTTTCGGGCTTGGCGCCGCGCAGCTTGCGCTGACGGCTGCGGTGCTGGGCGGCCTCGCTTTCGCGCTGGGCCTGACCGGCTGGCGCGGCGCCGTTATCGCCGGTCTTGCCCTCGCCATGTCGGCAACGGCGATCGCGCTGAAGATTTTGGAGGAGCGCGGCCAGTTGCAGCAGGCCTATGGCCAGCGCGCCTTCGCGATATTGCTGTTCCAGGATATGTCGGTCGTGCCGATTCTGGCCCTGCTGCCGCTGCTTGCGCCGGGAGCGGATAGTCCTGTCACGGATTTTCCTGGAACCGCGATTGCGGTTGGCCGCATTGGCGCCGCTATCGCCGCAGTGGTTATCGCGGGACGCTATCTGCTCAATCCTTTTCTGGCCCTGTTGGCCGGGACGGGGGCCCGCGAAGTGATGACGGCAGCCGCCCTGTTGGTGGTGCTCGGGGCTGCGGCGCTCATGCAGTTTGCCGGCATGTCGATGGCGCTCGGCGCGTTTCTCGCCGGGGTGCTGCTCGCCGGATCGAACTATCGCCACGAGCTTGAGGCCGACCTCGAGCCGTTCCGCGGGCTGTTGCTGGCGCTGTTCTTCATGAGCGTCGGCATGTCCATCGACATGCAGGTCGTTGCAGCGAACGTTGTTCTGATCGCTGCTGCCGCCACCGTTATCACGATCCTCAAGGCCGGCATCGTGGCGCTGCTGTTTCGCGCCACCTGTCCGAATCCAGGCGATGCCCTGCGCGCCGGCTCGGTGCTTACCGGAGCCGGCGAGTTTGCCTATGTGCTGATCCCGTTCGGCGTTACGCTCGGCGTCATGGGGATGCGCGAGGCAAGCCTCTTCTCTGCGATCGCGGCCGTCACGATGCTGATGGGGCCGCCCGTGGCGTCCCTCAGCGACAAAGCACTCGCCCGCATTGGACGTGAGGGCCCGCCCGAGCCGGAAGATCTCGAAGGCGTGAGGGGCGCGGCGCTCGTCATCGGCTTCGGGCGCTTCGGCCAGCTCGTGTCGCAATGCCTGCTCGCCGAGGCCGTCGACGTCGTCACCATCGACAACGATCCCGAGATGATCGCGAATGCCGGCCGGTTCGGCTTCAAGGTCTATTATGGCGACGGCGCCCGTCTCGACGTGCTGCGCGCCGCCATCAGGACGGAGGTGCGGCTCGTCGCCGTTTGCGTTGACAGGCGCGAGGCGGCCGACCGTATTGTCGATCTGGTGCGCGCGGAATTCCCAGGCCTCAAGCTCTATGTCCGTTCTTACGACCGCCGGCACACGCTCGAGCTGCTCGCCAGGGGCGTCGATTTCGAGATGCGGGAGACCTTCGAATCGGCAGTCGAGTTTGGACGCGCGGTGCTTGAGGGGCTTGGGCTCGCCCACGAGCGCGCGGTCGAAGTCGCGGACTATGTCCGCGAGCGCGACCTTGAACGCCTCGCCCTTCAGCAGGTCGAAGGCCTCGCGGCCGGCCGCGACCTCGTGTGGAGGCAGCGCGTGCAGCCAGAACCGCTCAGCGAACCGCTGCGCAAATCCGAGGCTCTCAATCCGGAGGCGGCCGAACTGGTAAGAAAGGAGACGGCGTCATCGTAGCGCGGATCAGCCGAAGGCCTAATCCGCCGCGCCGGCGGACTACGCTTCGCTATTCCGCCCTACGAAAAGGGGCTCGTTGGCTATTACCCCCGCAGCACGCCGCCGACACGCTTGCCGACCTCAGCGACGATCTTTGCCGACACGGCTTCGATTTCCTGGTCGGTCAGGGTTTTTTCGCGCGGCTGCAACGTCGCCGCGATGGCGATGGATTTCTTGCCTGGATCGATCCCTGCGCCCTCATACACGTCGAACACCGTGATGCCGGCGATCAGCTTGCGATCGGCGCCCTGCGCCGCCCGCACAAGATCGCCGGCCCTCACGGCGCGATCCACGATGAACGCGAAATCGCGCTCGACCGGCTGAAACGCCGAAAGCTCCAGGGCGGGCTTGGCGCGGGTTGGCCGCGCCTTCGGTTCCGGTACGCGATCCAGGATGACTTCGAGCGCCACCACCGGCCCTTCGGCGCCGAGCGCCTCCAGCGTGCGGGGATGCAACTCGCCGAAATGGCCAAGGACGTTCTGCGGCCCGACCTGAATGGTGCCGCTGCGCCCCGGATGCAGCCATGACGGGCCGCCTGGAACAACCTGCAGCGCCTGCACCGGGGCGCCAGCCGCGGCGAGCGCCGCAAGCGCATCGGCCTTGACGTCGAAGACATCCACCGGTTTGCCGCCGGCCGCCCAATGGCGCGCCCAGCCGGATGCCTTGGCGATGCCCCGGCGCACGCCGCTTGCGGCGACGAACTGGTCCTCGGGCCGGTCACCGCAGAAGATTTGCCCCACCTCGAACAGCGCCACGTTCCCGTATCCGCGATCGGCGTTTTTCTGCGCAGCAGCGATGAGGCCTGGAACGAGGCTCGGCCGCATGTCGGACATGTCGGCCGCAATGGGGTTCGCGAGCGCCAGCGCTTCCTCACCGCCGCCGAACAGCTCCGCCTGCTGCTTCGACACAAAGGACCAAGTCACGGCCTCCACGAGGCCGCGGGCCGCAAGCGCTCGCCTCGCTCTTCTTATCCGATTCTGCAGCGCGGTGAGGACGGGCTTGCGCCCGGTATCGCCACGTTCGAACGGCGTCATCGGGATGCGGTCGACGCCGACGATCCTTACGATTTCCTCAACGATGTCCGCCTTGCCGTGCACGTCGGGCCGCCATGTGGGGACTGCGACCCTGATGACCGGACCGCTGCCTGCCGTAGAGAAGCCGAGGCGGCCGAGCACGCGCTTGATTTCCGCGAAGGAAAGTTCCAGTCCGGCAAGGCGTTTGATCTCCGCGAGCGGGAAATCAATCACGCGGTCCGGGATATGAACCTCGCCGGCCGAGGCGATGGCTGACGGCGTTCCGCCGCAGATGTCGAGAACCATCCGGGTCGCGAGTTCGAGACCCGGCGCCATGAAGGCCGGATCGACTCCGCGCTCGAAGCGATAACGCGCATCGGAATTGACGTTCAGCTTGCGGCCCGTATGGGCAATGTTGACTTCATCCCACAATGCGGACTCGATCAAGACGTCGGTTGTGGTCTCGGAGCAGCCGCTGGCCTCGCCGCCCATGATGCCGGCCAGCGACTCGACGCCGCGTTCGTCGGCAATGACGCATATCGACTCATCGAGCGCGTAGGTCTTGCCGTCGAGCGCCAATAGCGATTCACCCGGGCGGCCGCGGCGCACGACCAGATCGCCCTTCACCCTGGCGGCGTCGAACACGTGCAGCGGCCGGCCGCGATCATAGGTGATGTAGTTCGTGATATCGACCAGGGCGTTGATCGGCCTCAGACCGATGGCAGACAGCCGACGCTGCAGCCAATCAGGGCTCGGGCCGTTCTTGACGCCGCGGACGAGGCGCAGCGCAAAACCGCGGCAAAGCGAAGGCGTGGCGCCGAAATCGAGCGTGACCCCCACCGGGCACGGGAAGGCGCCGCGAACCGGCTTGATCGCCGCGTCCTTGAGCTTGCCCATATCGGCGGCGGCGAGATCGCGGGCGATGCCGTGGACGCCGGCGCAATCTGGCCGGTTCGGCGTGAGATTGATTTCGATCACCGGATCATCGAGATGCGCCCATTCCGCATAACGCGCGCCGACAGGCGCCTCGGGCGGGAGATCCAAAATGCCTTCGTGATCGTCGGAGAGCTGCAGCTCGAATGCCGAGCACAGCATGCCGCGGCTCTCGACGCCCCGGATCGTGCCAATTCCGAGGGTCATGTTCTTGCCCGGAATGAAGGCGCCGGGCGGCGAGAACACGCCCTTCATGCCGGCCCGTGCGTTGGGAGCTCCGCATACCACCTGCACCGGATCGCCCGATCCGGTATCGACCATGCAAACGTGCAGGCGATCAGCATTGGGGTGCTGCTCAGCAGAGATGACCCGTGCGATCGTGAATGGCGCCAGCGCCGCCGCCTTGTTCTCCACGTTCTCGACCTCAAGGCCGATCATCGTCAGCTTATGCACGATGGCGTCGAGCGGCTCGCCGGTGTCGAGGTGCTCCTTGAGCCAGGAGAGGGTGAATTTCATGGCGATTCCCTGCGACCAGCCTTGCTCTGCAGACCGGCGGCGCCTACTCCCCTCCCCTGCGTGCGGCCCGCACGCAGGGGAGGGGATGCGCCTCGTTTGTTGCTTGCACGCACTTCAATCGCTTCCGCATTCCCGATCCAGTGATCTGTCAGCACCGTCGCTCCCCTCCGCTTGCGGGTAAAGGGGAGGAGCGAGGAAACTCACCCGCTCAGCCCCCCTGCCAGCGTTGGAAAATCGAGCGGCCGGAAGCCGTAGTGGGACAGCCAGCGTATATCGGCCTCGAAGAAGGCGCGCAGATCGTGCATGCCATATTTGAGCATGGCGATGCGATCGATCCCCATGCCCCAAGCGAATCCCTGATACCGGTCTGGGTCGATCCCGCAATTTTGCAGCACGTTCGGATGCACCATGCCGCAGCCAAGAATTTCGAGCCAGTCGTCGCCCTGGCCGAAGCGGATCTCGCCTTTGTCGCGGCGGCACTGGATGTCGACCTCAAGGGAAGGCTCGGTAAACGGAAAGTATGACGGCCGGAACCGCATTTTCACGTCGTCGACCTCGAAAAACGCCTTGCAGAACTCCGCCAGAATCCACTTCAGGTGACCGAGATGGGAACTCTCGTCGATGACCAGTCCCTCGACCTGATGGAACATCGGCGTGTGCGTCTGGTCGCTGTCGCGACGATAGGTGCGGCCCGGGCAGATCACGCGGATTGGCGGCTTCCCGGCCAGCATGGCGCGCACCTGCACAGGCGATGTGTGGGTGCGCAGAAGCAGCCGCGAGCCGCCGGGCTTCTCTCGGAAAAAGAAAGTATCGTGCATCTCCCGCGCCGGATGGCCCTCCGGGAAATTGAGCTTCGTAAAGTTGTAATCGTCGGTCTCGATGTCGGGCCCCTCCGCCACCGCGAACCCCATATCGGCAAAGATCGCGATGATCTCATCCATCACCTGGCTGATCGGATGGATGCGGCCGATATCTGCCGGAGGCTCCAGGGCCGGCAGGGTGACATCGACGGCTTCGGTCTTGAGCTTCACTTCAAGCGCGGCGTCCTTGAGGACCTCGCGCCGCGCAGCGACCGCCGCCGTAATCCGCTCCTTAAGGCCGTTGATCAGCGGCCCCATGTGCCGGCGCTCATCAGGCGGCATTTTGCCAAGCGTCGCCAGCAGGGCCGAGACTGAGCCCCGCTTGCCAAGCGCGGCTACACGCGCGGCTTCAAGCGCCGCCTCGTCGGCGGCGGCATTGATGGTGCGCATCAGCTCGTCTTCGAGTGCTGGAATGTCCGTCATGACCGTCTCGTCAAAGCTTCGCTGCGAGTAGTGAGCGTTTCCAAGGTGCGAATCACACCACGCCTGCCGTTCCCAAACACGCCGCGGCGGGGAGGGGCGCACCCCCATTAAGCGGAGCGTCAGGTCGGCTTTTGCCGGCCGATTCAAGCTGCCAATGCCGCCTTCGCCTTGTCGACGATGGCTTGGAACGCAGCCGGCTCTTTGATGGCGAGGTCCGAGAGCACCTTGCGATCGACCATGACGCCGGCCTTGCCGAGGCCGTCGACAAATCGACTGTAGGTCAAGCCGAATTCGCGCACTGCCGCATTGATCCGCTGGATCCATAGCGCCCGGAAGGTGCGCTTGCGGCGTTTGCGGTCGCGGAACGCATACTGGTTGGCCCTTTCAACCGCCTGCTTGGCAATCCGTATGGTGTTCTTGCGGCGGCCGAAATAGCCCTTGGCAGCTTTGAGGACCTTCTTGTGCTTAGCGTGCGCAGTAACGCCCCGTTTGACGCGGGCCATGGCGAATCTCCTTGAAAATCACGGCGTAATTTCTTCGCGCGGATGATGATACCGGCCGCTCGACCCTTCCGCCCCTTACCCTTCCTAAAGTGCGGGCGAGGGTGCGCGGCGGCATGAAGGTCAAGGAAGGGCCAGACAACGGCGTGACGGTCAGCCGTTCGGCAGCCAGTATTGCTTGATCCGGTCGCCGTCGGTTTTGAACAGCACCTTGGTGCCGCGGTGCTCGCGGATCTGCTTGGTGCTCCGCTTGATCATGCCGTGGCGCTTGCCGGATTGGGCGAAAAGCACCTTTCCGGAAGCGGTGATCTTGAAGCGTTTTTTCGCGCCGGACTTCGTCTTCAGCTTGGGCATTTGGCTCTCCTTTCCGAGGTGGATCCCACGGCTCCGCCCTTTTTCCTTGGGAGCGGGGCTGGACGCCCGCGCTCCCACGGGGAGAGCTGGGTGGGACCTAAGCCCGCCGGTGCTGCTCGATTAGGCTTAAGGCTCGCAAGCGTGAGGCTCGGCGGAGCTTAAGGCTGATTGAGCGGGTTGCTCCTCAGAACATGCGGCCTGAAGAGCGTGCGACCTGAGCACTCCGCCGCCGCCACGGCAGCCCTTTCAGCCGGGCGGCGGGAGGCCGGGTTATGGCAGACGGCTGGCCAAATGGCAACTGCCGAAAGCCCTTCTGTCGTAAGCCCTTCAGAATATCCGCACGGTCGTGGCGCGCCGGTTTCAACCACGGGCACAGGACCGCGGGCGTCACCCATTTTCTGAACTAAGAGCACGCAACGCCCGCGGTCCCGGAGAGCCTATTTTGGCGCCAGCACCATAACCATCTGGCGTCCCTCGAAACGGGCATCCATCTCAACCTTGGCGACTTTCTCGGTATCGCCTTTGAGGCGGTCGAGCAGTCTGACCCCGAGTTCCTGGTGCGCCAATTCGCGACCGCGGAAGCGCAGCGTCACCTTGACCTTGTCGCCTTCCCCGAAGAAGCGAATCATCGAGCGCATCTTCACGTCGTAATCGTGATCGTCGATCATCGGGCGGAATTTGACCTCCTTGATCTCGACGATCTTTTGCTTCTTGCGCGCCTCTGCCTGCTTCTTTTGCTCTTGAAATTTGTATTTGCCAAAATCAAGCAGCTTGCAGACCGGCGGCTTGGCGTTCGGCGAAATCTCGACGAGGTCAAGACCGGCCTCCTGAGCCAGCGCCAATGCCTCGGAAATCGAAACTGTGCCGCGGTTGGTACCGTCCTTGTCGATCAGATGAACCTCGCGTTCGCGGATCTCATCATTGATGCGCGGACCGTCTTTTGCGACGGGCGGCGCGGCTCTCATCGGGCGACGAATGGCTACTTTCTCCTTTAGCTGTTGCACATAAAAGCGACCCCCCGATAACAACCCCACAGGCGGACATCGCGCGACCCATGGCCACGTCCGCAGGCTTTGCTATACGGAGGTTGTTGAAGATCGGTACAAAAGCTTAACAAGTCAACGGTGTTACATGAATTTTGAAGAGCCTTGAAGTCTGGCGGTTCTCGCCGCAGGGGACCAGTCAGGCCCTGGCGCGCAAGTTCCCAGCGCATCTGTGTTGCGCCTTGCCCGCTGGCGAATTGTGCGATGGCGGCCAGATCGCCCAATCCGGTCTTCAGCGCACCGAGCGCTTTGTTGTTACTCGCCTGCGGCTGTCGTCCAAGGCGACATGATCCGGGGCTGCGGGATGGTATAGGCTGCGAGCCGGCCCTGCCGCAACAATCTTTGCGGCAGGGGTCCTTATGGCGCCGTCTTTGCGCTTGTGGCGATTGCGCAGTCAGTTTGCGAGTCATCGCACGTCTTTGAGGATTGGGATGCAACAAGACCTCGAGTCCGCCATCGAGTCCGAGCCGGTGAGACGCGAATACCTGCCTGTCGGGCGCGGCGACAATCTGCGAAAGATCGCGGTGCGACGTCGAAGCGGCGGAACGCCCGGCCTGTTGTGGCTCGGCGGGTTAAAGTCGGACATGAGGGGAACCAAGGCGGTGGCGCTCGACCGCTGGGCCGCGGCGCGCGGGCGCAGTTGCGTGCGCTTCGATTACTCTGGGCATGGCGAGTCGGAAGGAGAATTTGCCGAAGGCACGGTGAGCCGGTGGCTGGAGGAAAGCATCGCCGTGTTCGACGCCTGCTGCGACGGGCCGCAAGTTCTGGTCGGGTCGTCCATGGGCGCATGGCTGGCGCTTCTACTTACGCGCGAACTGCGGCGGCGAGAACCGCCGCATGGTCCGCTGTCGCCTGCCGCAGTGGTGCTGATCGCACCCGCCGTAGACTTCACCGAACAGTTGATGTGGAAGCGATTTCCCGCTTCGGTCAAGCGAAAACTCGCATCCGAGGGGGTGTGGCAGCGTCCGTCGCTGTATTCTCCGGAGCCTTATCCCATAACGGCGGCCCTGATCGAAGACGGCCGCCGCCATCTCCTCCTGGGCGGGCTGATCGAAACCGGCTGCCCGGTGCGCATCCTGCAAGGCGTCGCCGATCCGGATGTGCCATGGCGGCACGCTGTTGACCTGGTTTCGCGCCTCGCACAGGACGACGTGGTGCTGTCGCTGATCAAGGACGGGGACCACCGTCTGTCACGACCCGAGGATGTCGAGCGGCTCATCGGCGTTGTTTCCGAGTTTTGCAGAGACGGGGGCGCCGAGACATCATAGTCAGGTTCGGATGCGGCCGCCCTCCCAGTCTTCTTCCCCCCGCAAGCGGGGAGAGCAGGGAAGCGGCGCCGGCGCAGGTTGACGAATTTTACCGTTGATTAGCCATAATTAAACTATGTTTGCGAAGGACGTTTGGTTCTTTGAGGGAAGCCCCTTGGGGGAGCGTCGAGCCCGGTTGGGGAGTGCCGAGTGCATCATGGTTTTCGCTAGAACGGGCATAGTCGCGTTGGTTCTCCTCGTCATCCTGGCTTTCGCCGCCATGGCGACTTTGGGGGTGAGCTTGAGCGCGGTGTCGCTGCAACGCGCCGGGCCTTCCCCGGCCGAGATCGTGGCGTCGCGCTTCCCGCCTCCCGACAAGGCGTTGCCCATCCAGCAGGTGACGACGTTCACAACCGCCAGCGTGATGCCGGTCGAGCATTGGGAGACGTTCGACCAGGGCGCCTTGTCCGGCATCGTAACAGTAGACCCGCCGGGGCTGACCGCGGCGGAGACCCCGACCGCAATCGACACCGCTGAGCCGCCGCCGGTCTCGGAACCGAAGGAAGAAGCGGCTGCGGCCGTCGAGGCTGTGAACCCCCCGCCGCCGAAAATGCAGGACACAAATGCGCCCGCGCACCGGGTCACAAGCCGCTCGAACAATGTCCTCACCGAGGCGCAGATCGCGAGCATCAAGCGACGACTGAACCTGACAGCCGAACAAGAGCGGATGTGGCCCCCAGTTGAGGCCGCGTTGCGCAAGATCGTGTACACCAAAAGCGCCATGAACCCGCATACGCGCGGCCCGCAATCGAACGGTTCCCCGATCGCCTACATCGATCCAACGAGCGCCGAAGTGCGCCAGCTCAAAGCCGCTGCCCTCCCGCTGATCATGCGCCTCAACGACCAGCAGAAGCGGGAGGTCAAGATGCTGGCCTATGTGATGGGGCTGGAAGCCGTCGCGTCTCAATTCTGATCGGACATCTCGATTGCGAGCGCCCGCAGGCCCTCGCGATAAGTTGGATAGCGAAGCGAGACGCCGAGCACTGACTTTATGCGGTCGTTCCGGACCCGCTTGCTTTCGCCATAGAAGCTGACCGCGAGGGGACTCATCGTCTTCTTTGCCTCCTCGAAGGCGATTTCGGCCGGCGGCGCGACGCCGAGCAAATGCGCGGCAAATAAGATCGGATCGCCCGGCGCAGTCGGCTCGTCGTCGGCTGCATTGAAGACGCCGCCCGCGTGAGGCGTCAAAGCCATGTCCACCGCCTTGTCGATAACCTGTGCGAGATCGGCCACATGGATGCGATTGAACACTTGTCCGGGCTTGACGATGCGGCGCGCCTGGCCCCCTTTCACGGTCTCCAGCGCATTGATGCCCGGTCCGTAGATCCCCGCGATCCGGATGACAGCGACCGGAACGTTATGCGCCTCCCCAAACGCCTGCCACGCGGATTCCGCATCGATGCGGCTCGCCGCGCGCGTCCGCGCCGGGGCCAGCGGCGTCGTTTCGTCAATCCAGCGGCCGTCGTGGTCGCCGTAGACCGCGATGGTCGAGAGATAAACGATTGACTTCAGTCGCGGCGCAGCCGCAATCGCGCCGCGGAAATGCGCCAGCGCCGGGTCGATGTGCCGATCAGGCGGAATGGAGACCAACACCACGGCGGCGTCCGCGACGGCGGCGGCAAGATCTGACGAAGGAACGGTACCGTCGAACACGATGATCTCGGCCACATTGCCGCCAAGCCGACGCGAATGCAGCACCTCGGCATTCTCCGCGCTGCGCGTCGTGCCGACGATACGTTCGAAGCGCTTGCCATAGAGGGCCACATAGTGCCGCGCTGAATAACCGAAGCCGAGGCAAACGAGGGTCGTCATGCGTTGATGTCCTCAGCCGCCCATTCGTCCCGCACCGACGGGTCGGTTTCAGCCCTCGCGAATTTCGCCGCCGCCGCAGCCAAATCCTGCTTTGCCGCCAGGCGGCCCAGCGCCCAGACGGCGGCGCCGCGGACGATCGCAGACGTATCGTTGAGGAGACGCTCTGCGCAGGCGGCCAGCGCCCGATTGCGGCTGTTGCCGATCGCGATCAGCACATTGCGGACGAAACGGTTGCGCCCGGTCCGCTTGATGGCGGTTCCCGCGAAAAGCTTGCGAAATCCCGCATCGTCAAGTCGTGCAAGATCGGCGAGCGCGGGCGCCGCAAGTTCAGCGCGCGCCGCGAGTTTTGCATCGCGCCCCTGCCGGGCGAATTTGTTCCACGGGCAAACGGCGAGGCAATCGTCACAGCCATAGATGCGGTTGCCGATCAGCGGCCGCAAATTGCGCGGAATCGGACCCTTGTGTTCGATCGTGAGGTAGGAGATGCAGCGCCGGGCATCCAGCCGGTACGGCGCCGGAAATGCCGCGGTCGGGCAAATGTCCATGCAGGCGCTGCAAGTTCCACAGTGATCGCTCTCGGGCGGGTCGGGAGGCAGCTCCAGCGTGGTGAAAAGCGCCCCGAGGAAGAGCCAAGAGCCGAATTCGCGCGACACCAGGTTCGTGTGCTTTCCCTGCCAGCCGAGGCCCGCGGCCGCAGCCAGCGGCTTTTCCATCACGGCTGCGGTATCGACAAAAACCTTGGCCTCGCCGCCCGCCTGCGCGACGAGCCACCGAGCCAGCGCCTTAAGCCGCTTCCTGATGACGTCGTGATAATCGTCCCCTTGCGCATAAACCGAGATGGCGGCCCGTTCTGGCTTCGCGAGGATCGCAGTTGGGTCGCGATCCGGGCCGTAATTGACCCCGAGCATCACGATCGCACGTACATCCGGCCACAGCACGCGCGGATCGCCGCGTCGTTCGGGCCGTGCCGCCATCCAGTCCATATCGCCCTGCCAACCCTGGGCAAGGAAGTCATTGAGACCTTGCTGCGCCCGAGGCGCGAGCATTGGATTTGTCACTGCAATCGCATCGAAGCCAAGCGCCGCGGCTGCTTTGGCGAGAGCCCGCTTGATATCGCCCGGCGCGGTCAGAAGTCGAGATCGGCGTAAGTCCGGGATGGCGCCATTCCCGGAAAACTCTCGTTCAGCAGCGGCCGGAACGAGGGCCGCGACTTCACCCTCGCGTACCAGTTCTTGGCTGCTTCGTCTTGATGCCACGGCACGTCGCCCAAATAATCGATCACGGAAAAATGCGCCGCCGCCGCAAGATCCGCATAGCTCAGGCGTTCGCCGGCAAGCCAGTCGCGGGTGCGCACCAGCCAACTGATATAGTCCAGATGATACTTGATGTTAGATAGCGCGGCACGAATTGCGTCGGGTTCGGGCGCGCCGCCCCCATAGGCCGGCGTCATGAGCCGCTTGAGAACGCGTTCGGTCACCAGGGGACTACTGACTTCCGTATAGAATTTGTCGCTGAACCAGCTCAACAGGCGCCGGACCTCGACCCTGCCGGCGAGATCAACCGGCAACAGGCGATGGCTGCCAAGCGCTACTCCCCGCGTTTCATCGAGATATTCCGCAATGATCGCGGCAGTCGGTACGGCCGGATGCCCCTCTTCCAGCAGCACCGGGGTTGTCCCGGCCGGGTTGAGAGCGAGAAATTCATGCCGGCGCTCCCACGTGCGCTCCTCGACGAGCATCGGATTGAGACCGTACTCGCCCATTGCGACGCGGACGAACCGGGAATGCGGACAGAGGGGATGATGAAAAAGTGTGAGCATTGGCTTTGCGCGTCACCTCAACCTGATCGGCCGCACACCGCTACATTCAAACGTCAATGTAAAGAAATCCACAATGCGTTGAAAACCACGCGATGCTCGTTCTGGGACCGCGGGCGTCCCGGCCGCATCTTTTGCTAGAAGGGCAGGCAGAACGCCCGCGCTCCCAGGAAGGCAGGGGGGAGGGCTGGATCAACCTTCCCGATATCGACCGATCGCGCCAATCGAGCGTTGATGTGCCGGCCGGCGCCGCCCCTCCCCACATCGCGGGGGAGCGGGAGGGGTGGGCCTCGCTCTCTTGCTCCGCCGGTGAGCTTGGGCCACAAGCACGGGCGGCGTGGGGCCGTTTCGCGACCCTTGTGCGTCGGGCGACCTTGGCGATTTACTACGGAGTTCCCGTCCATGTTGGTTGACATCCTTAAGGCAGCCGGTCTCGGCATTGTCGAAGGCCTCACGGAATACATTCCGGTGTCCTCGACCGGGCATCTGCTGCTGCTGGAGCATTTTTTTGGCTTCGGAGACGAAGATTTCGGCAACACCTTCGCGGTCCTGATCCAGCTTGGCGCGATCGTCGCGTTGTTGAGCATCTATTTCGCGAAGCTGTGGAACATTGCAATCGGGATGCTTTCCGATGCCAAGGCGCGACGGTTTGTCGTGGGCGTCCTGATCGCATTCCTGCCGGCCGCGGTCATCGGCGCCGTGTTGCACGGCTTCATCAAAGGGGTTCTGTTCAATCCGTGGATTGTCTGCTTCAGCCTGATCGCCGGCGGCGCGGTGCTGCTCTATGTGGATGGCCTCGATTTGCGGCCGCGCTTTCGTGACGCGACCGCATTCTCCCTTCCGATGTATCTTGGCATCGGCATATGCCAGTGCTTTGCGATGATTCCGGGCGTTTCGCGCTCCGGCGCCACCATCGTGTCCGCCATGCTGCTCGGCGCTGACCGACGCTCTGCCGCGGAATTTTCGTTCTACCTCGCCATGCCCACGATGGCAGGCGCCTTCGCCTATGACCTCTACAAAAGCGGCGCCCATATGAGCGCCGACAACATCCTGGTGGTGGCGATCGGGTTCATCATGTCATTCATCGCCGGGTGGTTCGTGGTGAAAAGCTTTCTCGACTACGTATCCGGGCATGGCTTTGACCTGTTCGCCTGGTGGCGGGTCATCATCGGCACGCTCGGCCTGATCGGGCTTGCGCTGAGGGGTTGAGAGATTTCGGAATAGTTTCCAGCGCCGGGCCGAGCCAAACCCGTGATGGCCCACTACAGCGGCTCCCGGTTGAGTCGAGGGCGGGTGGGCACGCTTCGCTCTGAGCTTGTCGAAGAGTGTCCACCGAACGACGTTCCCATCTGACCGGAATGCGCTGTAAATCCGACCCTTGTGGTCCCCGGGACCGCGCGTCGGATCTCTGGTTTGCCCGAGGTCGGTCCTATAGATGCGCACATCGGCCACGGCCGATGTGCGGTGGCCCGCGATAGGGCGGTCACGACGGCCATCCCTGAAGAGCTTCGAACGCGCAGGCCGACCGTGGCGGGGTCGCCCGGCTTTACTGGAGCTGATCGGCGACCTTCTCAATTCCGGCCTTTGCGCACGCCTCTTCCTTCGGCTGTCCGCCGACCGCGCCGCTGAGGCCGACGCCGCCGATCGTTTCGCCGCCGGCATTGATCGGCATCCCGCCACCGAGCGGGATCACATCCGCGAGCATCCGCTGTCCCGTATTCCGGGTCTCGGTGTTTTGCGCCCATTGCGCAGAGGGCTGGCGGAACGTGCGCGCCGTATAGGCCTTGCGGCGGGCAAGCTCGATATTATGCGGATTGGCGTTGTCGCCCTGGAGGAAGACACGCAGTCGGCCGGCGCGGTCGACGACGGCTACCGAGGTTTGCGAGCCGCATTCCGCCAGCGCCGCTTCGGCGATCGTCAAGGCCATGCGAAGCGACACATCGCGCTGCATCAGGACCTGGGAGCTCGCGGCGGCGGGCGCAAGCATCGCTACTCCGACCGCAGCAGCGGCGACAAAACGAAACGACATGACTCTCCTCCTTCTGAATTGCGAAATCATTCCGACCTGCGGTTATCGATTTTGGACGTATCCCGGCGAAGCCTATCCATCGCTTGCTCGCGCCACCCGCGGGCCTGACCGCGGGTCCATCCTCTTCGCATGAAGATGGATTGCCGGGTCAAGCCCGGCAATGACGCTCGACGAATGCCGCCGGGATCCGCGCTAAGATGCGAGGCGCATCCTGCAAAGCCATAGTTACCCGGAAATCGCCGATGCACCAACCGTTCTCGCCGCACGAAACCTCAATTCGCGATGCGATCGCACGGCTCTGCGCGCGGTTCGACGACGCCTATTGGCTCGACAGGGACTGCACCGGCAGGTTTCCGGAGGATTTTTTTCAGGCCTTCGCAGCGTCGGGGTGACTGGGCATATGCATTCCGGAAGCGTATGGCGGCGCGCAGCTCGGCATCACCGAGGCCGCCATCATGATGCAGATGATCGCGCAGTCGGGCGCCGGGCTCTCCGGCGCCTCGGCCCTGCACATGAATATTTTCGGGCTCAATCCGGTGGTGAAATTCGGCACCGCCGAGCAGAAGGCCCGCATGCTGCCGCCGCTGGTCGCCGGCCGGGACAAGGCATGCTTTGCGGTGACCGAGCCGGATGCCGGGCTCGACACCCTCAACCTGAAGACCCGCGCCGAGCAAGCCGGCAACCGCTATATCGTGTCGGGCCAGAAAATCTGGATTTCGACCGCACAGGTCGCCACCAAGGTGCTTCTTTTGGCGCGCACCACCCCGGCCCACCAGGTGGCGAAACGGACCGAAGGCCTGACGCTGTTCTATACCGACCTCGACCGCCGGTACGTTGACGTGCGGGAAATCGACAAGATGGGGCGCAAGGCGGTTGACTCCAACGAGCTGTTCATCGACGGGCTGCCGGTGCCGGTTGAGGATCGCATCGGAGAGGAAGGCAACGGCTTCAAACTCATTCTCCACGGCATGAACCCGGAACGCATCCTCATTGCTGCTGAAGCTGTCGGTCTGGGTCGCGCGGCGCTTGCGAAGGCGGTCGGCTATGCAAGCCAGCGCGAGGTATTCGGCCGGCCGATCGGGCGCAACCAGGCGATCCAGCATCCGCTGGCGGCGTGCTGGATGGAGCTTCAGGCCGCGAATCTGATGGCGTTCAGGGCCGCCGCGCTTTACGATGCAGGCGAACCCTGCGGCGCGGAAGCCAACGCGGCGAAATATCTCGCGGCCGAGGCCGCGTTCAAAACCTGCGAGACGGCCGTCATGAGCCATGGCGGCATGGGCTATGCTAGAGAATTCCACGTGGAACGCTACCTGCGCGAGTCGCTCATCACGCGGATCGCCCCGGTGACGCCCCACATGATCCTGAATTTCATCGCCGAGAAGGTGCCGGGGTTGCCTCGGTCCTATTGAGGAACTTGAAACATGCGAAAGGTTCTTGCCGTTGCGGCCGCGCTGATGGCCTCAGGGGCGGCGCATGCGCAGGATAGCTGGCCACAGCATGCGGTAACGCTGGTGGTGCCGTTCGGCGCCGGCGGCTCCGCCGATCTGACGGCGCGCATCATCTCCGCGCATTTGCAGGCCCGGCTGGGGGCCTCGTTCGTGATCGAAAACAAGGGCGGCGCGGGCGGCAGCATCGGCGCAGGCTTCGTTGCCAAGGCGCCGAATGACGGCTACACGCTGCTGGTCGGCACCGTCAGCTCGAATGCCGTCAACGCAGCGCTCTACACCAGGTTGCCCTACGATCTCGAGCGGGATTTTCAGCCGGTGTCGCGGCTGGTGCTGTTTCCCAATCTGCTGTTCGTCAATCCGAAGATTCCCGCCACATCGGTGGCCGAGTTGATCGCGTATCTCAAGGCCAATCCCGGCAAGGTGAACTACGGTTCGTCCGGCATCGGCACCTCGTCGCATCTCTCCTCAGTGATGTTCGCGCTTAAGACCGGAACCGAAATGACGCACATTCCGTTCCGCAGCACCAGCGACGTTATCAACAACATGATCGGCGGACACATCGATCTCGGCATCGACAGCATGACGACCACGATCCCCTACGCACAGTCCGGCGCAATACGGGCGCTGGCGGTGACAACGCCGCGGCGCAGCGCCTCGATGCCCGATCTCCCCACCATTGGTGAAACGCTGCCAGGCTATGAAGCCACGGCGTGGCAAGGCCTGTTCGCGCCGGCCGGCACACCCCGGCCAATCGTCGATAAGCTCGCAGCGGAAGTGAAACGCATTCTCGAAATGCCCGACATAGCCTCCTCGCTCAAGGCCGTTGGCGCCGAGCCGGCGCCGATGCCGCCCGACGCGTTTGCGGCCTTCACCCGCAGCGAACGCGGGAAGTGGAAGGAGGTCGTGAGAATTGCAGGCGTCCGCGTCGACTGACGTCATAGGCGGTCCCGAACGTCCATGACCGTGGACCGAACTCAACCGGCGAACTCCTTTGTCGGCAGCGCGATCGAACGCATCGAGGATCTGCGCTTTCTCCGCGGCAAAGGCCAATACGTAGATGACGTGAACCCGGCCGGACTGCTGCACGCGGTCATCGTCCGCAGCCCGATCGCGCATGGCCGTATTCGCGGAGTAGATTGCGCAGCCGCATTGGCGCGGCCGGGTGTGCACGCCGTCATCACGGCAACCGACATCGGCGCCGTCCCCACCATTCCGCTGCGGCAGGAGCAGCTTGACGTTTTCAGGCCCTTCGAGCAGCCGGTGATCGCAGTCGGCAAGGTGCGGTATGTCGGCGAACCTGTCGCAGTCGTGGTCGCCGAGACGGCGGCAGACGCCGAGGACGCCGCGGAGGCGGTCACGATCGACCTCGAGGAACTGCCGGTCATCGCAAATTGCGAGGCGAGCGCCGGCAGCGGGACGCTGCTGTTCGGGACCGCATCCAATCTCGCCGGCACGCTGACCGCCGTGAAGGGAGATGCCGATGCAGCCTTCCGAGCTGCCGCCTACAGACGCCGCGAGCAATTCAAGGTGCAGCGGCACACCGCCGTGCCGATGGAGCCGCGCGGTCTCGTAGCGGAATGGCAGGACGGCCGGCTGACCCTGTTCGGCGCCGCCAAGGTGCCGTTTCCCAATCGCCGCATCCTGGCCCAACAACTCCGCATTGCCGACGACGCCGTCCGCATGGTCGAAAACGACGTCGGCGGCGGTTTCGGCGTGCGCGGCGAATTCTATCCGGAAGATTTCTTGATACCGTGTGCGGCGCGACTGGTCGGCCGCCCCGTGAAGTGGATCGAGGACCGCCGCGAGCATCTCATCGCCACCAATCACGCGCGCGAGGTTTCCGGCACCCTCGAAATCGCCTGCAGCCGCGACGGCGCGATCCTGGCGCTGCGCGGCCATGCCAAGGCTGATGTCGGCGCCTATCTGCGCACCAACGGGGCGACCGGTGCGCGCAACACCGCGCAAATTCTCTCCGGGCCCTACCGCGTGCCCAATATCCGCATGGAAGTGTCGCTCCATCTCACCAACAAGACGCCAGTTGGCACCTATCGCGGACCGGGCCGCTTCGAGGCTGACTTTTTTCGCGAGCGGCTGTTCGACATGGCGGCGGGCGACCTCGGCATTGATCGCGTCGAGTTTCGGCGCCGCAATCTCATCGCGGAATGCGAGATGCCGTACGCGCTTGCCAAGGTGGTGGAGCTTGACCTCGACACCGCAACCGACAGCGGCGATTACCGCTCGACATTTGAGCGCTGCCTCACGGAAATCGGCTGGGCTGCCAAGGCGCCGCTGCAGGGCGAGATGGTCGACGGGCGTTACCACGGAACGGCGATCGGCTGCTACTTCGAAGGCGGCGCCTCCGGCCCGCGCGAGCACGCACGGCTGGTGCTTGAGAACGACGGCAGGGTTTCGGTCCACGTCGGCTCGTCGGCCAACGGACAGGGGCTCGAAACCGCGTTCGCGCAGATTGCGGCCGACGCGCTTGAAATACCGATGGAGCGCATTCGCGGCGTCTTCCACGGCTCAACCGATCTCTTGCCGCAGGGCTTTGGCACCTACAGTTCGCGTTCGATCGTGATGGGAGGCTCTGCCATCGCGGCTGCCGCAGCGAAATTGCGCGACATGATCCGCGCCGCCGCAGCACAACGGCTCGGCTGCAAACCGCGGGATGTCGACATTGTGGAAGATGGGGCGCGGGCACGAGACGACGGCTTGGGATTCGTTCCCCTCTCCGAAATCGCCAAGGCCGGCCTTGTGGCCGACGGCGCCTTTGCGAGCCCTCATCGCACCTACAGCTACGGCGCCCATGCGGCCCATGTGGCGGTTGACCCCGCCACCGGCCATGTGGAGGTGCTCGACTATGTGGCGGTCGAGGATGTCGGCCGCATCATCAATCCGGGAATGCTGCACGGCCAGGCCATCGGCGCCATCGTGCAGGGCCTCGGCGGCGCATTTCTCGAACACTTGGCCTATGACGAGCATGGACAACTGCTCACCGGCTCGCTCGCCGACTACCTGATGCCGAGCGCCAGCGATTTTTCGGGCGTGCGCGCAATCGCGCTTGAGGAGAAGCCGGCGCCGCACAATCCGCTTGGCGCGAAGGGAGCGGGCGAAGGCGGCATCATTCCGGTCGGCGGCGTGATCGCCAATGCGGTCGCGGCTGCCCTGCGCCCCCTCGGGGTCGAGCCGCGCGAACTGCCGCTGTCGCCGCCGCGACTGTGGGAGATGATCGAGAAGGCGCGCCAGCAGCGGCGCATGGGTAGCTCGTAGGGTTGGAGTACCGTCTGCAGCCTGCATTGAGCGAAGCGAAATGCGGGACCGGGCGCTCCCGGATGTCGCTTTGCTCCGTCCGGCTACAGGACTGCAGTCATCAACTCACCAAGCCTTCTCTTCTGCGCCCCGTTCGCATCGAAATTTTCCGGCGCCAACCAGCGTTCGAAGGCCGCTTTGCGCGCTGGCCACTCGGTTTCCAGCATTGCGAACCAGGCGGTATCGCGGCTGCGGCCTTTGATGATCATGTGGTCGCGGAAAATCCCCTCGAAGGAAAAGCCGAGCCGCAGCGCGGCCCGCCGCGACGCCGCATTGAGGGCATCGCATTTCCACTCGTAGCGGCGATAGCGAAGCCCCTCGAAGACATACCGGGCCAGCAGATATTGCGCCTCGGTGGCAAGGGGCGTGCGCTGGAGCGAAGGACCAAGCAGGATGTTGCCGACCTCGATGACCCGCATATCGGGTTCGATGCGCATCAGCGACGCAAGCCCGCGGGCGCGTCCAGAAGGGTCCACGATCGCATAATAGAAAGGATCGCGCGCCTCTTCCCGCGAGATCAGCCAATCGGAGAACACCGCCGCGTCGGCAAACGGGCCGTATCTCATATAGGTCCAGATCTCGCGGTGGCCCGCAACGGCGTCCCACAAGCTTGCACGGTGACGCGCTGCATCGAGGCGCTCAACACGGCCATAACGCCCGGTCAGCGTGACGGCTTGCGGAAGCACGGCCGGCCGCGCATCGACGCGAAAACCGACCGGCTGACCAGTGTCCGGGTGAATGTCCGGCATTCCTCGAATCACTTCCATGTCGTCGTGGCCGCGCAATGACAGCCCGCCGCGTTCCGCGGCGGGATCCCGTTGTCGCGGCCATCCATGTCTTGTCTGCGGCGCCTCGTAAGACAGGAGTGGCCGGGACAACCCCGCCATGACTTAGGGAAAAGCGGCTCGATACGACCAGGACCTGCTCCAGGGCACTGGTGGCGTCGCCTGTGGCCATGTGGAGACGTCGATACCAGGCCTCTCCCTTCGCCAAGCTCTGTGCGCCCGCCGTCGGGCACGGCCCATCCGTGGCGTTATGGCTTGGTAGTCGCGCGCTGTACCTTCATGTGGATGGCGCGCCGGTTAGGTTCGATCAACCTCGAAGCGTTCGCCGACCGGCATCCGATTCCAGATCGCCTGTCGACCGGCGTCCGTGATCGTGACAAGCTCAATCTCGATCGTCTGTGTGCCAATTCTCGCAATGTCGGGCACCACTGTTGCGACTCCATTCAGCACAAGGCGGGCAATCAACTCATCCGTAAAGCCATAGGCGAGCATCAAGGTCTTGGCGATGCCGCGCGGAACGTCGGCAAGCCGTTGCAACGCACGGCATTCGTCGGGCGTCATAGGCATTCCCTCCCTTTGCAATTCTATTGAGGGAGATATTGCGCGCACCAACGGCGCTTTTGCAATTCCTGCGGCATTTAAAATCTATGACGGCAACAATAGTTCTTGACGATACGCGCCGCTGAAACAACTTGGCGCAATCCAGGCGCCAGCAGTAAAATTAAAGCAGCGGCCAAGAGGCTCCAGCACCCTGCACACTCACCCTTCCGATGCCGAGCGCCTTGGCAATGGCCGAGGCGCCGATGAACCTCATGGGCGAAGCCGCCGAGAGGGTTTACCGGGCGCTCGCTGATGCTGGATTCGATGTTCTCACTTGGCTGGGAGCGCGATGAGGCGCGGGCGCGGCGCGGGGGCAACTCCGCGCTCCGTCTTGCGAGGCCACGTCGGCGCCCGGCGCCTCGTTGCTCTGTCGCTAGATAGCAAGAAACTAACTTGCTCGGACCGTGCCACAAACTCAATCACACCAACGGATTAGGACCTTTGGTGCCGGCGCGGCCACAGAGTCGCGAAAGTTTCGTGCCCTGTAGGTCCGGCCAAAGCCCGGTGGCGAACTGAGAACAGGGAAAATAACAGGGAATTGGGAATTCCGAAAATCTGAGGCTATTCCGGTGCTCTTACTTATCTCCTGATAACCATGATAACTGAACCCATTATTATATGCCCCATCTAGGTTCTGTCAACTTTAGGTTGTTTTGGTGTTGTTTTGGTGTTTTGGTGCTCGAGCTGAACCAATGAAGTGAAGCATTGTCGGCGATGACGCCCGACCCGCTGGTCCCCGCCATCAAGACGCATCAAGCCTTGCTCGGACGCGCGCCGCATCTGGCGGCGGCGGACGCCGCGTTCTACTCCGCCAACAACGAGGCCGGCGCGAAGGCGAGAGGCGTCAAACGCGTCTGCATTCCCAATCGCTCGACCAAAAGCCTTGAGCGCAAGCGCGAGCAGAAAAAGCGCTGGTTCCGCAACGGCCAGAAATGGCGCACCGGCTGCGAGGGCCGCATCAGCGTCGCAAAACGGCGACATGGCCTGCGCCGCTGCCGCTACAAGGGCTTCGTCGGAATGCACCGCTGGGTCGGCCTCGGCGTCATCGCCGACAACCTCATCAATATCGGGCGCGCCATGAAAAAGCAGGCGGCTCCTTAAGCCGTCACGACACCATCAAGTTTGTCGCCCCGCTGACCCGACGCGGTTTTGCCTTGTCTGCGCTATTGACCACAATGCCCGCAAACATCAATTTTGCGCCGAGCTAAGCTGGACGTTGAAGGGGCGATGCCATGTCCTGCTCCAGTATTTCGTTGAAGCGCCGAAACGGCTATTCGTCCAGCCGAAAAGTAAGGATTGGACTGGAGCTCAGTTCGCAAGTTAGGGTCCATCCAGAATGCTTGGAAAGCGCGACTAAATGAGAGCGCAAATGCAATGCTTGAACTCGCAGTGACTTTCAATCGGAGTCTCGACCGGCTGACAGCAAGCGAGCAAGCGCTCGCGAAGCAGACCGTGTTCGATTACATGACCGATCCGACACGGCCGGGACTTTCGCTTCATCGCATCGACCGCGCCCGCGACAAGCGGTTCTGGACTATCCGCTCCGGCCTCGATCTTCGGATCGTCGTTTTGAAGGAAGGAGCGCGGTCGCTCTTCTGTTACATCGGCCACCATGACGACGCTTACAAGTGGGCAGAGGGACGGCGCTTTGAAGTGCACCCGGTGACCGGGGCTGCGCAGATTGTCGAATTCGAAGAAGTCGTCCGGAAGGAAATCCGGGTTGTCCAGCAAGAGGCCGTACGGCCAGGGCTTTTGGCAGGCGAGACGCCTGAGTATCTCCTCAGCGTCGGCGTACCTGAAAGTTTCATCGACCTCGTGCGCAGTGTCGATGAAGATGGCCTGCTCGAACTTCTTCCGCGCTTGCCCGAGGAAGCCGGGGAGGCGCTGCTCAATCTCGCAGCGGGCCATCGGCCGGTTCCTGCTACGGCGCTTGCGAAAATTCCTGCGGTCGATCCTTTTGATCATCCGGATGCGCAGCGCCGATTCTGGGTGGTCAGCGATCAGGAGCTAGTCGCTCAGGCCCTAGCGAAGCCGTGGGCCGAATGGCTGGTGTTCCTGCATCCCTCCCAGCGGGCTGCCGTCGAGCGGAACTTCAACGGTCCCGCACGCGTGTCGGGCACAGCGGGAACGGGGAAGAGCGTTGTTGCCATGCATCGCGCGGCCCGCCTCGCGCGTGCGCCTGAAGGCGGGCGAGTGTTTCTTACAACGTTTTCGAAGGCTTTAGCGGGAAGGCTCGCGGAGGGTATGGATACGCTGCTGGGCCGGGCTTCGGATGCGCGTGCCCGTGTGGAGGTCGAGCATTTGCATGCTTATGCCCACGCTCACGCCTCGCGGCTCGAAAGGCCAGGGATTGCAGATGGTCCAACCATCGACGCCCTGATCAGAGCGGCGCGCGGGAATCTTGACACCGCTTTCGATCATGACTTTCTTCGCGCGGAATGGGACGCCGTCATCGACTTCTGGGGCGTTTCCTCATTTGAGGACTACCGCAATATTCCGCGTGGCGGCCGGGGCGCCGCATTGCCGGTGGCAGTGCGCCGTCGCTTGTGGGATGTCTTCAGCGCGGTGCGGCAAGGCCTTGCGTCACGCAACCTTCTTACGTTCGGCGACATCTGCGACGTGCTGCGGCAGCGTATTGAAAGGGATGGAACGCGGCCGTTCCGTCATGTCATCGTCGATGAAGCCCAGGATTTCGGGCCCCGTGAGATGAAGCTGGCCGCCTCGCTCGCGCCGCCTGGATCCGTGTTCTTTGCCGGCGATGTCGGCCAGCGCATCTTCCGGTGGCCGTTTTCCTGGACGGCGGCCGGCATTGATGTCCGTGGCCGCTCCCTGCGCCTCAAAGTGAACTATCGCACGAGCGCAGAGATTCGCCGCTTTTCGGACCGCTTGCTGAAGGCCCGCATCACCGATGTGGACAACGAGATCGATGACCGCCAGACCTCATCCCCGCTGCATGGACCGGATCCGGAAATCAAATCGGCTCCTGATCTCGCTGGCGAGATCGATCTTCTGGTGAACTGGCTCACGGCGCTGCGGGAGCAGGGGACGGCGCCCGGTGAAATCGCCATTTTTGCCCGAACCAGGAAGGCCCTTGAGCAGAGGGCGTTGCCCGCGCTGAGGCGCTGTGCGCTTTCAGGCGCTTGGCTTTCGCCGGATCAGAAGGTGGTAACGGGGCACGTCAACCTCGGCACGCTCCACGCAGCGAAAGGACTGGAGTTTCGCGCCGTAGCCGTGGTCGCGTGCGACGATTCGCAGCTTCCGCTGCGCGTCGCCATGGGCATGGCGAGAGATCAGGATGCCAAGCAGATCGTGGAGCAGCGTGAATTGAGCCTTCTCTATGTCGGCTGTACGCGGGCCCGCGAGCGCTTGCTCGTGACCTGGTCGGGGCAGCCCTCCCGGTTTCTGGAGAGCAAGTCGGCCTGAACCGCTGGCCCGCCCCCGCCCTTACGTCTTCACTGTGCCGCTGAAGAGCCTGTCGATATCTCCCTCGCCGGTTGGCGGCGCCAGCATATGGCGGGACAGTTGGCGTTTGCTTTCGATCAGCCGGTCGAGCTGTTCATCGAACGAGTGGTCCGGCAAACCCGGGTGTACCGCGAGAGGAATATGGATCGTGACCGGTTTGGTCTGGCCGATCCGGTAGGCGCGGTCGTTGCATTGATCCTCAATCGCGGGGTTCCACCACCGGCTCAGATGAATGACATGGTTGGCGGCGACAATGTTGAGGCCGACGCCGGCTGCCTTCGGCGACAGCAGAAGGACGCCGAACCCGTCCCCGGATCGCGCAAATGCATCCACGATCGCCAGACGTCTTTCACCGGGTGTACCGCCATTGATCACGGCCGGCTTGCGGTCAAGATCAAACATCGCTGCAATTCCGTCCGCGACGGCGTCCTGCATCGCCAGATGCTCGATAAAAATGAGCGCCTTTTCTCCACGCTTCTCGATGTCGCGGAGGATCTCGATCGTCTTCGCAAGCCGGGCCGACCGGCGCGCAAACGCTTCGAACCGCGCGCCATCGACGCCGGCTATTTCGGCCGGGTCACGTGGATGAAGTGAAATCCCCCGCATCGCGTGAAGGACGCGGAGCATATGACCGCGCGTTCTCTCGCCGCCGTTGCAAGCCTCCACGATCAATTCGCGATAGACCTGCGCTTGCTCATCTGGCATCGGCGTGGGGTATCTTTTTTCTTCCTTCTTTGGCAACGCGTCCAGGACATCGGCCTTCATTCGCCGCTTCATCACCGGCGGCGCCTTATCCGCCGGATCGTCAAGCATCGCCTTCAGCTTCTTGAGTTCTTCCGGCGCCTCTGGGCGGAAAGTCCTGGAAAACGTTTTGAGATCGCCGAGGTAGCCGGGGGCGATCCGATCGAATATGCACCAGAGATCTTCCATTCTGTTTTCAATGGGCGTTCCCGTCAGGCCGAGAACGAAATCGGCATTCAACGCCCTGGCGGCTTTCGTATTCAGCGTATCCGGAGCTTTCACTTTCTGCATTTCGTCGAAGATCACGACGGGGTAATGGATGCGCGCAAACGCCTGTTCGTGGTCGGTCAAGGTTTCATAGGTTGTCAGGATCCAATCGGCTTGACGCATCCGGGTGACGTCAAGGGTTTCCCCCGGGTCCGCACGGCGGGAGGCGTCAAGCTTGAGCCTGGCCAGCGCTTTGCCATAGGCGTCCACCCTCTCACCAAGTCCCTCGGATGATAGGCGCTCTGTGCATTCCTTTTCCCAGTTCTTGAGGAGAGCCGTAGGGGCTACCACGAGCAGCGGCTTGCTCTCGACAGAGCCGGATCCACGTTTGCGCGCCTCGGCGGCATTGCTTTTGATCCAAGCCAGAAAGACAAGCGCCTGAAGTGTCTTGCCCAAACCCATGTCGTCCGCGAGCAGCACCCCGGGCCAGCCGGCTTTCCAGGCATCCGTCAGCCAGCAGAAGCCCTCCACCTGATGCCGCTTCAGGATCGTAGACCCGAGACAGTGGATCGGCGGCTTTGGAGCGATAAATGTCGGCCGCTGCTTCAAAGTGAAGGTGTAATCGACGCCGTCGAAATTCGTCTTCTTGATTAGTAAGACGAGTCGCGCGCCTGGGGTCTTTGGTTCCGTGCCAGCGTCGTCCCCGTTGGGCGGAACAACGGGGTCGGGGCCACACTTAGCCGTCCGTTCGCGCTCCGTTACAAGAAGCTGAGGGACGGCATCGATCGGGATCGCAACGCCCCTGACGACCACGTGGGTGTCGCCGTTTGCTTCAGCCCGCTCGATATCGCGTTCGATCTGATCAAGCTCGTCGGGCGTAAACGGCTCCGTCTGGACGGGCTCGCCGCCCGCGATCCACCCTGTCTCCGGCAGCCATTGATTGGGGATTCGCGTCAGCCACGGCAAACGCGGCCGTTCCCAAAGTCCGAGGCCTTCGACGCGGTCGGAATAATTCTTCGTCTCAATGAACAGCGATGCGGAAGGCGCATCGCCGGCTTCGGGATTGAGCGCCTCGGCAAGAGCCGCCTTCGGGTTGCGCAAGAACGCCCGCCGCTCCTCCACAGACGCGCGTCGCTTCGCCTTTACGACGTCCAGCGCGCGCTTGAGTGCCGGGTCGATCAGGACGTAGCGGTTTTTTCCGATAACGTAGGCGTCGCGGGTAGGCCCGTCCTTTATGGCTTGCTCCAAAAAACTGCGATGATCATCGGCGGACAGCAGCGTGTCGGACGCGCCTTCGGATCGGCTTGCGTTCTCGTCATCGACCGGTGCGTCATCTTCGAGCGAGGGTGCGCGGTCGCGGCTCATCAGGATCGGCGTGAAATCCACGCCATTTGGACTTTCGTGGACGTCGAGCGCAAAGGCGCCGGCCTGGAAAATCGTGAATGTCTCAAGGTAGCCGTCGCACCGGATGTCATGCCCCGTTGTGTCTCTCAGGGCCGTCTGGACCGGCATCCAGCGGGCGATCCTTTCATCGTGCGGCCCTCCAATCGTCCGGTTATAGTCCTCGGCTGCTTGCACGATCCGCAACAGCGGTGCTGAGAGGCGCCCGAACTGCGCGCCCCACGACAGCTTTAGACCGACCCGCTCAGGGCGTACCTCCTCTCCGGTCCTCTCGGTCCAGCGCAGGCGAAGGCGGCCATCCGGCTTTTCGACGCGACTGTCGAGGGCGACGGTCAGGCCGAGCGGAACGAGCGGCGGCAGTCCGATGCAGTCGGCCACTTCGGGCGCAAGAGCCGCGGCGGTTTCGGAGGAGAGGTGCACATCGAAATCGCTCGCTGTCGCGATGCCCCGCTCTACGAGGTCCTCCAACGCGCGAACAGCGGGGCGCAGCTTCGGCGCTCGCGCCCAGGCTCGGCGCTCAAGCGGCGTTTCCCTGCCGAACAAGGATTTCTCGGAGACGGTGACGCGGACTCCGTCTCCAGCGATCTCACTGCGAAAGCGCGGGGCCATGTCAGGGAGCCCGGTAGTCCGACGGCTGGACGCGGACGCCGATCAGTTGGTAGAGCCGCTCGGCGACACGATTCTGCCAAATGTAGGTGTCCGCGCCTACGTGGGTAAACATGTCGTTCTTGTTTAGATTGGGTTCGGTACGGTCGTTCTTCGGCAACGGACGCATGATCTCATCAGTCGTGTAGTAAGGGGCGTTGAGTTTCGGGCAATTCCGGTCTGATTTCTTCCAGATGTTACAACGTCCATTGTGGCTCCAATCGGCGACGATGCATTCGCCGAAGTCCAGCAACAGGACGGCATGTCCAGGCTCAATTTGTCTTCTGCCGCCGGATCTAAACCTTCCGAAGGGGACATCCTTTCCGAACGCTCGCCTCGCCTCCACGGCTCCTTCATCGCCGAAGATGACCCAGGCGTTCTGCAGCAGCTCTTTCTCATGGTAGGCCTGCCAGAAAGCCCGCCGGTATTTCCACATGTGGTCGGGCGCGATTTTGTCCACCACGTCCAAAAACTGCCGCAGGGATTGCTCGATTAACCAGCGCCGCAAGATATCCACGACGTCGTCCAGTCCGATCCATTCGCCTCCGGATATGCGCGGATCCCCGAACCGGGCGATCAGGAAATTCAATATCTCGTTGCGCTCTGCCAGAGCGGGAATTCGTTCCCCGAACGGCAGCACGACGGCGCGGGCCAGCTGCCCCTTGCAACGTTTGAAGATCAGACGTTCCTCATCGAGCGACCATCGTCTGACGGTGTCGATGCGTTCCACCGCGGTGTGCACCGGCGTGCTGCGCAGGATTTCAAGGCCCTTGTCGTGGACCGCTTCCGCGAAGCCAGCCTCCAGGAGCATCCCCCTGACCCCCGCCGGCTTCAAAAGGCCTTGGATGTTCGTCTGTTCTTTCAGCGCGAGGCGGGCAATCCGCCCGACCGCCTCGGCGCCGGTGAAGAGGGCGTATCTGGCCTGCAGTTTATCCCATGGCTCGCCGGCAGCGGACGCAAAGTCGCGCAGCACGCCGCTGATCTGTGCAAGCTTCGGGCGGTCAATTGCGAAGTCGGTGAGATATGCCGAGGCAAGCTGGCGGTAGGGACGCCTCTTCTTGTTACGGACCATGTCGACGACGCGATTGAGCATTGCGTCCAGGGCCCTATCGTCTTCAGCGACGGCGGGTTTGGTTGTCCACAGGCACCAGGCGATCCTGTTCCAGTCCCGCAAGCTCGGCTGCGTTCCGCGCCTGATGCACGCGATGAAGTTTCCGGCGACGCTGTCAAGATCCACATGCGGTCTTTCAATCGGAGCGACGGGAGGCAGGCTGCGGGCGAGCCGCGCCGTCGTCCCCTGTTCCGGCATCGGCCGGGCGCGCAAACTCAATCGCTCGACTGCGGTCAGAAAGCCCATCTCAGGGAGTTTCCTTTAATTTCTCGATCTCTATTCTCATCTGCTGGAGGAGTCTCTGCATCTCCTCAAGATCGGCAGTCGGGTCCGTGTCCATGACGAATCGCAGATCAATCCTTCGATTCTTCTGCCGGGCGTCCGGAGTGTTTCCCGTATCAAGTGGACGCGTAGATGAATAACCGGAGATCGACAGGATCTCCTGATCGCTGCGGTTGTGAAGGCGGCGCAATAAGGGAGCTCTGAACGTAAGCTCACGATATGTGTTTGCCGCTCGTTGAACTGATAATACCCAGTTCTGGTCATCCGGCCCAATTGTGTCCGTATGCCCTTCGATGAAGACGGTTTCGATCGATGCATTTGTTTGGTTCTGACAGCCCGTATCCAGCGAGGAAGCCTTTGTGCAAGACACGTACGCCGGCAGCACGCTCGCCAAAACAGGAGCAATTTTCTTTACTTTTTCCCTCGCGTCATTGTTGAGGTTCGCATTGCCGAAGTCAAATTTGATTGTGTCTTCAGTTAAACGAAGCACGCCGTTTAACTCATCCACTTTTACTTTCACTCCGACAGCGTCGAGCTGGTCATGCAGCTCGTAGAGCAGTTTCTGTCGCAGCCGCGTGGCTTGTCGCAGTTCGTCAAGGCGTTCGCTGATACGCTTCTCGATATCCGCCAGCTTTCGTTCAATGACGTTGGCATGCGCAATCTTGGTGTCTTGCGTCGCTTTCGTAGCGTCTGTCTGCTGCCGGAACAGGAAAGCGAAGCTCATCAACATGATGATGAAGATGAAAAGCATACCCACCATCATGTCGGTCATCGAGACGAAATAGTTCTCGCCCTCGCCGCGATCGTAGGCATCGGCGCTCTCTGCAATCGCCATTGTCGCGTGCTCCTACTCAGCGGGGGCGCGGGGATGCGCCGTTTGGAGACCTTCGTGGCGAACCGCCGTCTGGAGGAAACTGTCCGAGAACCTGGGTCAGGTTGTCCAAGGTCTCGTCAAGACCACTCATGGTATTGCTGATCTTGCTCAAGAACGTCCCGGTGTGTTCATCGATCTTGATGACAAACGCTCGCATCGCCTCCTGATGGTTCGAAACCTCCTTCTGGAAACCGTCAACCGCCCTTTCGAGGGCCTCGTCGACGCGATTGAACCGGGCTTCGTAATTGGTCCACACGCGCCCGATCTGTTCCAGGTGCGCGTCAAGGCGCTCGGCGATGCCGCTGGCCTTCTGTTGGGTCGTCGATAGCGCGCCTACCGAGCTTTCGATCGATTTCGTCATCTTGTCCGCTGAGTGGGCGACCCGTTCAGACGAAGCGACGATCGGCTGGCTCGCGGCGCGGGCGCTGGCAGCGACCTGGCTGAAAGCCTCGGCCGTCTCGCGCGACCGTCTGCTGACTCCGTCGATGTGCTGGGTCTGCGCCCGGAAGGCGCTTTCTACGGATTGGAGCGTCGCTGCAAGCCGGCCAATATCGGCGCTCAGGTTTTGTGTTACTTCGCCAATGGCATTTCGCATGGCCTCCACTGCGTCGTGCGTCGCCTTCTGCGTCGCCGCAACCACCTCGTCAGCCGCGCGCTTGCTCGCGTCGGCGGCCGCCTCTCCGGCTTTCCGCGCGATCGTCCCGCTTTTCTCCATTTGCTCGGCCACGGCGAGCTGCAGCGCAGCCATACTCTCCGCAAAGGTCGCGTTTTGAGATTCAAGCTTCCCGACCAGCCGCTCCATCGCGCTATCGAGAGTTCCGGCCGCGCCGGTTGCAGAATGACCAAGCGCGGCGCCCGCGTCGGCGATGATGCGGCCCAGGTTCTCCGCAGCGATGGCTAGCTTGTCCGACACGTCCCGCCCGGAGCCGGCGAGGCTCTCCCTTATGACTTCGAGGCCCGTCTGCAGGCTGGTCAGCGTCTCGATAACTTTCCCAAGCTCCTGTCCGGCTCCTTGATCGAGCTTGCCTATGAACCGGTTGATCAAGTCTTCGACGCCGGTTTGCGACGTTTGCGTCAGCGCGTTCATCGTCTCTTTGAGGCTGGTGGAGACGGGGCTGATCGCCTCCGCGACTGCGGTCTGAAAACGAGGAGCAATCGAGTCGCCGAGGCGCGCAAAGAAGGCCTCGCTGTTGATCTCCTTGAGTTGGTCGCGCTGGGCCGCGAGCAAATCCAGGGACTCGGCAGCAATCCGCTGTGGCGGCTGGAACTGCAAGCGATCGCCGAGTGCACGGCCGAAACGGTCGAACGCGCCTTCAATCAGAATCTGGTAGACGCGGAAAAGCAGCGACAGCGCCAGCGAGGCGCCGAGACCGGCGATCGACGTCGCGAACTTGAAGGTGGCGGCGTTGAGGAGCTCGCCCAGGGACTGTTTCATGGCGTCTGCGGACGCCGCGTTCGTGCCGCCCGCCGCCTTGTGGAGCGCCAGCACCAGCCCGATGAATGTCAGGAGCAGGCCGAGGCCGACGAAAAAGCCGGGGATCGAGGGCATCATCTTGAGGCCGAACAGCCGTTCGCGGGCATGCGCGAGATTGATGAAACTCTGGGGACGAACGGTGTTCTGTACGACCTTCTGCTCGTCGTCGCGAAGGAGGGTCCTTGAGAACTCCCGCCACGCAGGTCCGATGAGGGCGTGCCGGCGGAGCTTCTGGGAGACGCCATCAAACGCCGTGGCGAAAGACCGGGGATCGTCAGCCGGCCCCAAAGCGTGTCTTGCCACCCATAACGCCGCGTGAATCAACAGGACATGGGCGACCAGAAAGGCAACGGCGAGCGCGAGGCCAAACTGGACGATCGCGGACGCGAGGGCGAATGCGAATCCCTCTTGCGTGACAAGTTCGAGGAGGTTTTGCCGGTTCGCCTTGAAGACGCCTGATAACAGTTGCCAGTCGGAAAAGGGCAACACGGGAGCGAGAGCAAAAAGAGCGCCCCAAACCAGGATCCAGAACAGCGGAAGGCGGACTGCGGCGTTCCACGTCCAATTGGCAGCAAAGAGGCTCATCTCATCCCCGGCTGGTTTGTTAAGATGCAGATGGAAGGCTCTCCACCTGACGATGCTGGCCCTGATGACGCTGTTATCGCGCGATCCTGTTCGAGAGAACTGGTCCGCAACGACATCACCGGCCATGCCTCGCCGAAACGCCAGACACGATTGCATATGCCGGGAGGGGGCACGGCAAACAGGGCCGCGCGCCACGCTTTCACCTTGGTTCCCGGCGTCGAAGGCGTGCGCGCTTGGAATGCTCGCAAAGTGGTCATCACTTCTATGTTACATCTTATCATAGCGATGGTATGATGAACAGGCGTATTAACCTTTTGTTTACCAGCAATAAAATCGTTGACCCGCAACAAAAACCGCATAAGGCCGCGACGAGTGTCCGGCTGGCAATATCGTCCGCGATCGGGGAGGACTGAGCAGCATTCGCGTCCGGCAGGTCATCCGGAGGCTCCTATCCAAATTCGAGAATGACTGGCGATCCAAGCTGTTCGGCCATGCGGACGCGAACAGCTGCACGCTTGATCTCCGTCGCCTGCTTTTGTGGCGGCTGCCGAAAATCGTGGCGCACGAGCCCCTCGGTACGCCATGCGCCGAATCCCTGGTCCAAAAGGATCGTCAGGCAACCTCCGCCCCTCGATGAGCAATGAGCCGCGCCATTGCGCCCGCTTGGAGCCCGGCCATGAGGTGAGGGGTGCCGCATTCGGCGCAAACGAGGATTTCAAAGGCCGGGGCGCCGCAGGCGCAATGGTCCCGCTGCGCGAGCCACAGAGCGCCAAATTCCCAGCCCGCATCCGCAGTCGCCAGCTCTGCATCCCGGTGCGGACAAGCGGGATCGATGCAGGCCCACAATCCGCCTTGCGCACGCAGGAATAGATGGGCGCGCCAGGGTAGAAGATGCAGGCCTGTCTGCGGACACCGGGCGAGCGCTGCGGCGTCGAGAAGCGTCTGCGCATTTATCAGGAGCGCGCACCGCGCAACGCGGTCTATGACAAGTACGCCAAGCGCTACGTGGCGACCGATATGTTCAAGCCGATTTTTCTCAAGCCTGATCCCGATGGCTATCTCTCGCGGCTGCGGTCCCTGTCTGAAGGGCTGGCAGAGCGGTCAGAGTCGTGGATTGCGCAGCCGCCGGACGCCGACATTGCGGTGACGCCCCGCCGTGCCGTGGACCCGCCGGTGCTTAAGGCGGTCCTCACGGCCGTGCGGGAGAAGCGATCGGTCGAAGTGTATTATCAGTCGTTGAGCAAGGAGCGCCCTAAGCCGATCTGGCGGCGGATGACGCCGCATGCCTTCGGCTATGACGGCTTCCGCTGGCACGTGCGGGCCTTTTGCCACCTCGATCGGAGCTTCAACGACTTCCTCCTGCCCCGTATCTTGGGGGCCCGGGATATGGGTGATTCCGGCCCGGGGGCGGAGCATGATGTGCTGTGGCAGGAAACGTTTGACGTGGAGATTGGCCCGCACCCGGAGCTGACGGAAAGCCAGAAGGCCGTCGTTGCCAAGGATTACGGCATGGTGGGCGGCCGGGCGGTCCTCAGGGTTCGCTACGCGATGCTGTTCTATGTGCTTAAGCGCCTCGGTCTGCTGGGCAACGCGGTGAAGCAGAATCCACGCACGCAGCACATCGTGGCGTTGAACGCGAAGGAGACAGCACGGGCATTGAAACGCGCGGAAACGGAGTCGCAACAGCCTTTGCCGTCAGCACGAAGAGTCTCCTGATGGACGCGGCGCCACATCGCCCATCTCTCATGTCGTTCGGCGCTGGCGGGCTGTTCGTCAACGAGAGCGTTGCAGTCGCGAAGCTCCATTATGCGGGAGGGGATTGGAATGTGACGGCGGCAAAGGCGGTTGAGGCCCGGGCATTTCCGGTCCGCAAGGCAAGCTCGGCGCGCCGCACAATCCGCGAGATCGTCAACCGTTTGAAATGGCTTTCGGATGATGAGCTTGAGCCGTCAGGCGCAGACCGAAGCCCTGTCGCCGGGCCTCGCCCGGATCATCAACGACAAGCGCGATCAGGCCGCAAGCCGCCAGCGCGATCTCACCCTCAAGGTCAAAGCCCTGCTGTCCGAGGCGCGGTTGTTCGTCCGCGGCGCTGAAATCGAAATCCGCTCCGAGGACGCACAGGCTTGCCCTCGGCGAACCGCGGCGAGGTCCGGCCGCGTGGGCAAACGCGGAGCGACGCCGTGCCAGAGTTTCAACATCCGGGCCGCGTTTGCCCACCCTACGAAGCTGCCCTGAAACACCGTAGGGTGGGGCAACGGCGGCCGATGCGCCGCATTCCGGCACGACGATGCGCCGCCGTTGCCCACGCGGTCCGAGGTTGCCCTCGGCGAACCGCGGCGAGGTCCGGCCGCGTGGGCAAACGCGGAGCGACGCCGTGCCAGAATTTCAACATCCGGGCCGCGTTTGCCCACCCTACGAAGCTGCCCTGAAACACCGTAGGGTGGGCAACGGCGGCCGATGCGCCGCATTCCGGCACGGCGATGCGCCGCCGTTGCCCACGCGGTCCGAGGTTGCCCTCGGCGAACCGCGGCGAGGCCCGACAGCGTGGGCAAACGCGGATCGCCGCCGTGCCGGATTTTCACCGCCTCGGCCGCATTTGCCCACCCTACGAGACACCGTAGGGTGGGCAACGGCGGCCCCGGCGCTTCATCTTGGCGCGGCGCAGGAGCCGCCGTTGCCCACGCGGTCCGCCCGTGCGCACGGCGAACCGCGGCGAGGCCCGACAGCGTGGGCAAACGCGGATCGACGCCGTGCTGGATTTTCACCGCCTCGGCCGCGTTTGCCCACCCTACGAGACACCGTAGGGTGGGCAACGGCGGCCCCGGCGCTTCATCGGGGCGCGGCGCAAGACCCGCCGTTGCCCACGCGGTCCGAGGTTGCACCGTTTCCTCGTCCCGACCTACCTTCGGCAGCACGCCGCGCGCAGCCGCCGTCAAGGAGGGCCGTCGCGCGCCTATCTCCACACGATCAGCGCTTCCAGGCCATCCTTGACGGCGGCGAGCACGGTGTCATGCTGAAGGTAGGTCGGGACACCATGTGGGGGGCCTTGCGAGCAAGTTAACGCTCGCAGGGAAATGACTTCAGAGAGGCGGCCGGTTGCGTTATCGTAAGAGAAGTGTTGCATGAAAGGGCGCCGACCGAATTGAACATGCTGCGGCGACAGTCGAGCGGCGAACTCGCCCTGCCCGGACCGCATCCGGAAGACCGGCTCTCGATCGGCCTCGTGTTGGGCGGCGGCGCCGCCCGCGGGTTTGCGCATATCGGGGTGCTGCGCACTCTGATGGCCCACGGCATCCGTCCTGACGTGATTGCCGGCACCTCGATCGGCGCCGTCGTCGCAGGACTCTACGCGGCGGGGGAACTGGACGCATTCGAGGATTGGTCTCGCCAACTGACCCGCCGGCGCGTGCTCGGCTATCTCGACTTCCGTCTCGGAGGCTCCGGACTGATCGGCGGCGGGCGCCTCGCGGCGAAGCTTGAGGAGGTCCTCGGCGATACGAGCTTCGCGGATGTGCCGATGCGCCTCGCTGCGATCGCCACCGAGATCGGCACCGGGCATGAAATCTGGCTGACGCGGGGCCGCTTATCTGAAGCGATGGCTGCCTCTTACGCATTGCCGGGCATCTTCCCGCCCAAGCTGATCGGCGGCCGCTGGCTGATGGACGGCGCGATGGTCAATCCGCTGCCGATCTCGGCGGCGCGTGCGCTGGGCGCGCGGCTCGTCATCGCCATCAACCTCAACGCCGACAATTTCGGCCGCGGCACCATCATTCAGGATCATGGCCCTGATGCCGCGGATGATGCGCGGCGCGCCCAGCATGAGCTCGCCCGTCAACGGAGCAGCGTCTTTCGCCCCGACCGGTTGCTTCGCCGCCAGTTCTTCGGAGCGCCTGACGGGCCGGGCCTGTCGACCGTCATGATCGAGGCGTTCCAGGTCATGCAGGACCGCATCACCCGCTCCCGCCTTGCCGGCGATCCGCCCGATGTCATGATCAGTCCGCGCCTCGCACGCATAAATCTCTTTGACTTCCATCGCGCTGCCGAAATTATCGCGATTGGCGCGGAAGCCGCTGAAAAGTCGATCGAGACGATCTCCGAGTCGATCGCCGCGTTGAGCTAGGCCGTGCGAATATATTCGCGCAGCGCGTTCTGCTCGTGCTCAAGCTCGCCCAATCTCGCCTTGACCACGTCGCCGATCGACACGATGCCGACGAGCCTTCCGTGTTCGATCACCGGAACGTGCCGGAACCTTCCGCTGGTGATGCGCTCCATGATTTCGGCGATGGTCTCGTTGCGATCGCAGGTGACGACCCGGCGGGTCATGACCTCGGCCACGGGGGCCCCGAGCGCCGCCGGACCTTTCTCGTCGAGCACGCGCACAATGTCGCGCTCGGAGATGATGCCGACGATGCGGTGTTCGGCGCCGGTCACGAGCAACGCGCCGATGCGGTGCTGCGCCAGCCTCCGCACCGCCGCCGCAAGCGTCGCGGTCGGCTCGATCGTGATGACCTGATTGCCTTTATGTCGGAGTATGTCGTTGACTGTCATGGACAGCCTCCATGCTGCTCTGCGCGCTCCCGCGCACGTTTTGACGCTGAACGACGAACTCCACGACCCCGAAACATCTTCGGCCCGTCGGCGCGAGCACGCAACAATGAAGATCGCGGCGCGTCATGCGATGCAACGACGCGGCGCCGGGGGCGCGTCAAAACGGCCGCGTCGCCGTGTGGCGGATTACGCTGACGCTGATCCGCCCTGCGCGGCTGCGTCGGTGCTGGATCGGATAGAGCCGCGGGGCGGGTTAGCAAGAGCCGGGACGGGCAGAGGGCGGCGCGCTAGTCCTGCGCGGCTCCGGCCGGCTGCGACGGAACCGGATCGAAAAGCCGGAACAGCAGCAGGCCGGCGACGAATCCGCCGATATGGGCCTGCCAGGCGATGCTCTGCTCGCCGCCCGGCACCCCGACGGAACCGACGCCGAACAGGAGGTTCAGCCCGAACCAGGCCAGCAGGAAAATCAAGATGCGCGGATCGCGCAACGCGGCCGACAGCGGCGCCGCCGGCACCAGATAAGCCGCCGGATCCTCGCTGCGGAACATCGCGAGCGGTCCGCCGCGCTGAAATGCAAACCGGATTGCGCCTGCCATGAAGCCGGAAACCGCCGCGGATGCCCCTATCATTGGCATCAACTCCCCCCAATGGGTGACAAGATGCGCAAGCGCGCCGGCCGCAGCCGTCGCCACAAAAAAGCCGATGACGCGCAAGGTTCCGAACCGTCGCGCTACAGCGCTGCCGAACGGCAGGAACCAGACGGAATTCATGCCGAGATGCAGGGTGTCGCCGTGAATGAACGCATAGGTCACGAAGGTCCAGATGTCCGCGCCTGTTCCGCCGGGAAAATTCCCCACCAGCCGCAGCGAGCTGTCGTAACGGGCCGGAACGAACGCGAAGTAGTACAGGAACGTAATGTCCTCCTCGCTGGACAGCAAAAACTCCTCGCCCGCCAGTACGAGGACGCATATCCCGATGATCGCCAGCACGATGGCCGGGACATTGAAGATCGGCTCAGAGGTTCTGCTCACAAGGGCTCCTCACAGCGGCAGGCAGCAATAGGCTGTCCGACCGTTTGCCGCAAGCCTGCGCCAGCCTGGCCATTCGCATCCCCCTTCCTACCCCCCGCTTGCGGGGGGGGGGGGAGGGGAGACGGATTCGCGGGTCAAGTCCGCGGATGACGCCAAGGCGGGCAAACCCGTTGAGAAGAAGCTGCAGCCTATGTCGAAAATGCGCGCTCCACTCCGATTTTGCGCTATTGATCTCCCGCATCGCGGTTGCGCGTGCGTGGCGCATGCTTTGAGGGGAGAAACAGTTGAGCGATCATGTCATCATTGAGACCCGTCAGGTGGGCTCGGCTAAAGTCTCAGCCATCGGCTTCGGCTGCATGTCGCTGTCCAACGTGTATGGACCCAGCGACGATGCTGCAGGAATTGAGCTGATCCATGACGCGATCGACCGCGGGGTGACGCTGTTCGACAGCTCGGACATGTATGGCTTCGGGCACAATGAAACGCTGCTCGGCCAGGCGATCGCGGGGCGGCGCGCGGAGGTGTTCGTCGCTACCAAATTCGGCAATCTCGGCGGCCGGGGCGGCAAAGTCGCGGACGGGCGGCCTGAGTTCGTGATCAGCTCCTGCGAGGCGAGCCTCAAGCGCCTCGGCGTCGAGGCGATCGATCTGTATTATCAGCACCGCGTCGACCCCACCGTGCCGATCGAGGAGACGGTCGGCGCCATGGCGCGCCTGGTGGAGGCCGGCAAGGTCCGCTTTCTCGGCCTCAGCGAGGCGCGCCCCGAAACCATCCGCCGCGCCAACAGCGTCCATCAGATCGCCGCCGTGCAAAACGAATACTCGCTCCTCTACCGGGTCGAGGGCGAAGAAACGCTGCGCACCACGCGGGAACTCGCCATTGCCTTCGTGGCCTACGCGCCGCTGGGCCGAGGTTTGCTGACCGCCAGGGTCGAAGAACCCGCGAGCCTGGCCGAGACGGATACAAGGCGACGCCATCCGCGCTTTGCGGACGGCAACCTGACGCACAACCTCGATCTCGTTCGCCGCATCGAGACGATCGCGCAACGCAAGAACTGCACGCCCGGCCAGCTCGCGCTGGCGTGGCTCCTCGCTCAGGGGCCGGATATTATTCCGATTCCGGGAACCAAGCGGAAGGAACGATTGGCGGAGAACCTGGGCGCGCTGCGAGTCGAGTTGAGCGAAGCCGACGTGGCCGAAATCTCGGCCGCGATACCGCCCGGAGCGGCGGCGGGAACGCGTTATCCGGAAGGGCAGATGAAGAGCGTGTTTTTGTAGACCCCACGAGCATCGGATGACAGAGCTGATAGCCGCTGGTGACCCCGCCGCCGCCGCTACATCCCGATCGGCAACGCCCGTCGCCAAAATTGTGTTACTTGTCAGCCGAATCTTCGAGACAAAGGCAACGCCGCATTTGCATCGATTTGCGTCAGCCCCACTGCGCAGCCGGCTCTCTCACACCACCACCTCCCTTTCGACCCGCCCCGCCCCGCCGAACACCCGCAGATAGCGCGCGATCTCCTCCGGCGTGCCGGTTGCCTTCCTGGGGTTGTCCGACAGTTTCACCGCCGGCCGGCCGTTGGCGGCCGTGACCTTGCAGACCAGCGAGATAGCCCGCAGGCCATCGTCGTGTTGCGGGGCGCAGCAGTCGAAATCATTGGTCAGGTTGGTGCCCCAGCCGAAGCTCATGCGCGTCTTTCCCTCGAAATGCCGGTAGGTGGAGACAATGGTGTCGGCGTCGAGCGCATCGGAAAACACGAGTAACTTCTCGCGCGGATCGCGGCCCTTCTGTTTCCACCACGCGATGATCTCCTCCCCGCCCTCGATCGGCGGCGCCGAGTCCGGGCGGAAGCCGGTCCAGTCGGCTACCCACTCGGGCGCGTCGCGCAGGAATGCGGTGGTGCCGAAGGTGTCGGGCAGCACGATCAGGAGGTTGCCGCCGTAGTAGCGCTCCCAGTCGCGCAGCACCTGGTAGGGCGCGGCCCTAAGCTCGTCATCGTTCTTGGCGAGCGCCGCCAGCACCATGGGGAGTTCATGAGCGTTGGTGCCGATCGCCTCAAGGTCTGAGTCCATAGCGAGCAGCACGTTGCTGGTGCCGATAAAGGCCTCGCCGAGCCCCTCTTTCAGCGCCTCGACGCACCAGCGCTGCCACAAAAAGCCGTGCCGCCGGCGGGTGCCGAAGTCCGAAATGCGCAAGGCAGGCAGCTCCCTCAGCCGCTCCACCTTCGACCACAGTTTGGCCTTGGCGCGGGCATAGAGCACGTCGAGGGTGAAGCGGCCGTACTTGCGGAGCGCGGCGCGCGAGCGCAGTTCGTTGATGATGGCGAGCGCTGGAATCTCCCACATGGTGGTGTGCGTCCAGGGCCCGTCGAAGTGCAGCTCATACTGGCCATCGACGCGATGCAGCTCGTATTCGGGCAACTGGAAATCCGCGAGCCAGGCGAGAAATTTCGGATCGAAAATCTGCGCGCGGCCGTAGAAGGTGTTGCCGGCAAGCCAGATCATCTCTTTCTTGCTGAAGCGCAGCGCGCGCGCATGGTCGAGCTGGTCGCGCAGTTCCCGCTCGTCTATTTCCTCGGCAACGCGCACCCGCCTGGTGCGGTTGATCAGCGAAAATGTCACCCGGATATCGCGATAGAGGCCCCAGATCATCTGCAGCATCATGAGCTTGTAGAAATCGGTGTCGAGCAGGCTGCGGATGATCGGATCAAGCTTGAAAGTGTGGTCGTAGACCCGTTTGGCGATGTCGGTCGAAATGGTCACGATGGTCGTTCTCCGCCATAAGGGCGTACTGCGATGAGGATGAACGACATCCGCGCCCTGGCTGCGAGGCGACCGGTGCGCAGCGCTTCCTCCGCATCGCAAAAGTTGGCCCGATGGGCCGCAGCGTCAAGCCGCGCTGGTCGCGTCAGCCCATCACGACTTATTTCCGCACGCGGTCAGGCCGTGACCGCCGCCGCGAAGCTTGCCGGTTCGTCCAGCGCGGGTTGAGCGTCAGCAAAACCCGGGCGCAACCTTGCCGGGCCGGCAGGCCGGTCCCGGATTTCGCTTCGCGCAATCCGGGCTACATGTCCCGCTGTCACAACCCAAACACATACAACACCGTCGCATTGCGCTGTTCCTTGACTTCCGGCGAGTTCGCGAGCGTTCGCTTGCCCGTGGCGTAGAGGCCGGACGCAATTGCGACGTACTGCTTGCCGTTCACCTCGAACGTCATCGGCGGGGCGTTGAAGCCGGCGCCCAGATTGAGCTTCCACAGCTCCTCAAGCGTCGTGTCGTCATAGGCCGCCACTGTGCCGTCGGTCAGGCCGACGAACACCAGCCCGCCGGCGGTCGCGAGCGTGCCGCTGACGTTGGGGTAGCGCAGGTGGACTTTTCTCCTGATCTCGCCCGCGATCGGGTCGAATGCAATCAGGTCGCTCTCAAGCCGGTCGGCGGTCGAGCGCGTGCCGCCGTTCCAGCCCCTTTCCCTGGAATGCATGGCGATGTCGATCTTCACGTCATCGCATCCGGTCAGAGCCGGCACATAGAGAAGCCTTGTCTTCGGGCTGTAGCTCGACGGCCAATAGTTGTTGCCGCCCAGGATGGTCGGGCACACTTTCTTGACTGGATCGTTCGGCGCGGTGTGAATGGCTATTCCGGAATAGGTCTGGATGTCCTTTGTGGGGTCATAGTCGAGCGGCTTGCCGGTCTTCTGGTCGATGCCCTTGGTCCAGTTGATATTGTCCAGGTAGGGCTTGGCGCCGATGATCTGGCCGTTGTTGCGGTCCATCGTATAGACGAAGCCGTTGCGGGCCGAATGGGTGATGAGCTTGCGCGGCTGGCCGGCCACCTCGGCGTCGATCAGGATGTGGGTTCCGGCCTCATCGAAGTCCCACTGGTCGCCGGGCGTGTACTGGAAATACCAATTCATGCGGCCGGTGTCCGGATCCCAGGAGATGGCGCTGTTGGTGTAGAGATTGTCGCCCGGCCGGTAGGTCGGGTCGAACATCGGCACCGGATTGCCGGTTCCCCAGATCGTCTGATTGGTGTCCGGGTCGTAGGTGCCGGTGACCCAGACGGCCGCCCCGCCGGTCTGCCAGGCATTGTTGGGGCCTTTCCAGGTCTCGGCTCCCGGCTCGCCCGGCGCCGGCACGGTGTATTTCAGCCAAACGCGCTTGCCCGTCGCGGCATCGAGCGCGGCGATCCAGTCGCGGATGCCGGCCCCGCTGTTCGCGGCGCCGACGATGATCTTGTCCTTGATGGCGAGAGGCGCCGTCGTAATGACCACGCTCGCGATATCCGGGAAGGTCGTCTCCCACACGACCTTGCCGGTCTCCTTGTCGGTGGCGATGACCCGCCCCGGGCTGTTGGCGGCTGTGATGACCACGCTGCCCCACAGGGCGGCGCCGCGGCTCTGGCGCTGCTGCTCCTGCTTGGGGTCCATGCGCCAGAGGATGCGGCCGGCATCGCCGGACGTGCCGTCGATCTTGTAGAGCACGCCCCAGGAATCCGTGATGTAGATGAAGCCGTCCTCCGCGAGCGGCGTCGCCTCATTGAACTCGTTGCCGGCGCCGCCGCCGAGCGGAACCGCGTAAGCGAGCCGCAGCGCCTTGACGTTATCGCGATTGATGCGCGTGAGCGGCGAAAACCGCTGCCCGTCATAGGTGCGGTGGTTCATCAGCCAGTTCTGCGGTTCCGGATTGGCAAGCCGCTGCGGCGTCACATCCGCCGCCACCGCGGGCGCCGGCAGCGCAATGGCGCCTGAGAGCAGCAAGCTGCGCGATAACTGCCGGCGAAACCACCGCCGAGGATGCAAATGTCGACGATCCGACTGCATGGCGACCTCCCTGATGCGCTTTTTGTGATCCTACAACCTGGCATGCTGAAATTAAACGAGCGCGGCGGCGCTCTCTTTTTCGCTTCCTCTCATCGGCCGGAGCCTCGGAGCAGCCCGGATGGAGCAAAGCGACATCCGGGAACGCCCTGTGCCGCATTTCGCTTCGCTCAATGCGGCCGCAATCCCATGCCGCCCTGCGGCGGCTGTCTCGCCGCACCACAGAAAGACGGCCCGATGGCGATACAATTTGCGCGGGCAGGGCTTTCAAATCGCCGCCGCTTCACTATGTCTTTCAGATTGCACCGGCTCCCCCAACATCGAGAGGCCATGAATGACCGCGACCCACGGCTTTGAGCTGATCCGCGAGCAGAAGTTGTCGGAAATCAACTCGACGGCGCGCTATTACCGCCATGTCGCCACTGGCGCGGAGCTGATTTCGCTCCTCAACGCCGACGAGAACAAGGTGTTCGGCATCAGCTTCGCCACTCCACCGTCGGATTCGACGGGGGTCGCCCACATCCTGGAGCACTCGGTGCTCTGCGGGTCGCGCAAATACCCGATCAAGGAGCCGTTCGTCGAACTGATGAAGAGTTCGCTCAACACCTTTCTCAACGCCATGACGTTTCCGGACAAGACCTGCTATCCGGTGGCAAGCCAGAACGTGCAGGACTTCTACAATCTCATCGACGTCTATCTGGATGCGGTGTTCCATCCGCGTCTTACGCCCCAGATTTTCCAGCAGGAGGGCTGGCATTACGAGCTTGACGCGCCCGATGCGCCGCTCCTCTACAAGGGCGTGGTGTTCAACGAGATGAAGGGGAACTATTCGTCCCCCGACAGCATGCTGCGCGAATTCTCGCAACAGTCGCTTTACCCGGACATTACCTACGGGCTCGATTCCGGCGGCGATCCGAAGCACATTCCGGACCTCACTTACGAACAGCTCAAAGAGTTCCACGCCAGGCACTATCACCCGTCCAACGCGAAGGTGTTCTTCTACGGCGACGACGACCCCGAGGAGCGGCTGCGCCTGCTCGATAAGTATCTTGGCGAATTCAATCGCATCGAGGTCGACGCTCGCGTGCCCCTCCAGCCGCGCTTTGCCGCGCCGAAACGATTGACCCGCACCTATGCGGCCGGCGCCGCCGAGGAGGAGCCGCAGGCCGAAGCGGAAAAGCCGAAGGAGTCGATGATCTCCGTAAACTGGATGATCGACGAGATCGCCGATGTCGAAACGGCCCTCGGCGTCGATATTCTGGAGCACATCCTCATCGGAAATCCGGCCGCGCCGCTCTACAAGGCGCTGATCGATTCCGGTCTTGGCGAAGGCCTGGCGGGCGGCGGCCTCGACGACGGGCTGCGCCAGCCAATGTTCTCGATCGGCCTCAAGGGCATCGATCCGGCCGACGGCGACAAGGTCGAAAAGCTGATTGCCGATACGATCGGCGGTCTCGCGGATCGTGGCATCGATCCGCTGACCGTCGAGGCTGCGCTCAATACGGTCGAGTTCCAACTGCGCGAGAACAACACCGGCTCGTTCCCGCGCGGGATCGTGTTCATGCTGCGGGCGCTGCGCACTTGGCTGCACGGGCGCGATCCGCTGACGCCGCTTGCCTTCGCGGAGCCGCTTTCGGCTATCAAGAACCGTGTCGCGAACGGCGAGCGGTATTTCGAGAACCTGCTCCGCCGCCATTTCGTCGACAATCCGCACCGCACCGTCATGCTGCTCAAACCGGACCATGAGCAGGCCGAACGCGAGGCGCAAGAGGAACGAGCGCACCTCGCGCAGGTGCGCGCCCGCATGACGGACGCCGAAATCAGCGCCGTGGTGGAGGAGACGCGCGCGCTGAAAGCGCTGCAGGAGCGGCCTGACCCGCCGGAGGCGCTCGCCGCCATCCCGACACTCAAGCTTTCGGATCTGCCGCGGGAGAACAAGACCATTCCAATCGAGGCGACGACCCTGCGCGATGCGCGTGTGCTCTGCCACGACCTCGCGACCAATGGGGTCGTCTATCTCGATTTGGGCTTTGACCTGCACACGCTGCCGGCGGACCTTCTCCCCTACGTGTCACTGTTCAGCCGCGCGCTGCTCGAAACCGGCGTTGGCGACGACGATTTCGTGCGTGTTTCGCAGAGGATCGGCCGCTCCACCGGCGGCATCCGGCCGATGCGCTGGACGTCGACCCTGTGGGGCAACCCGGGCGCCACCGCGTGGCTCACCTTGCGCGGCAAGGCGCTCCCGGACCAGACCGGCGAGCTGCTGGCCATCCTGCGAGACATCCTCGAACGCGCCCGGCTCGACAACCGCGAGCGCTTTGAACAGCTGGTGCTGGAGGAGAAGGCGGCGCTTGAGTCCCGGATTGTGCCGGCGGGATCGAGTTACGTCGACCGCCGCCTGCGCGCTGCTTTGCATGAGGCCGATTGGGCGGAGGAGCAGATGGGCGGGGTGAGCTACCTGTTCTTCCTGCGCAAGCTCGCCGACGATATGGAGACCGGCTGGGACGGCGTGCTGGCGGCGCTGGAGCGCATCCGCGCGACGCTTGTCAATCGCGCAGCCATGCTGTGCAATGTCACGGCGGAGGCCGCCGATTGGGCCCGGCTCAAGCCGCAGCTTGCGGATTTCCTCGGCGGCCTGCCTCTCACGGCCGTGACGGCCGCGCCGTGGCGGACCGCGGACGGACCGCACGGCGAGGGCCTCGTGATGCCGACGAAGGTTAACTATGTCGGCAAAGGCGCGGATCTTTACCGTGAGGGCGTAAAGCCAAGCGGCGCCCATCTGGTGGCGCGCGCTTATCTTCGCACGAGTTGGCTGTGGGACAAGGTCCGGGTGCAGGGCGGCGCTTACGGCGGCCAGTGCATGTTCAACCGCTATTCGGGCGATTTCACCTTCGTATCCTACCGCGACCCCAACCTGCTCGCCACGCTCGACATCTATGACCGCACGGCTGATTTCCTGCGGGGCGCCGACCTGGGCGCGGCGGAATTGACCCGCAACATCATCGGCACGATCGGGGAGGTCGATACCTACCGGCTTCCCGACGCCAAGGGCTTTACGTCTATGCAGCGCTATCTGATCGGCGATACCGACGAGGCGCGCCAGCGCATGCGCGAGGAGATCCTGTCGACCACGGCCGCCGACATCCGCAAGTTCGGCGACGCCATGGCGCAGGTCGCGGCCAAGGGCCGGGTGGTGGTGCTCGGCTCCGAGCAGGCGATCGAGGCGGCGAATGCAGAAAGGCCGGGGCTGCTTACGGTGTCGCGGGTGATGTGAGGAGGCGGATGGGGCGCAGGTGTCGTCGCTCCCTGCTATGCCGGCTGAGGCGTGTGCGTCCCAGGCTTCATATCTTGCGCCCAAATTAGACCTGTTTAAAACAATAGTCGCCATACGGGAGGACACGATGATCGCACGAGGAACAATGATGAGCCTGGCCCTGCCGCTTCGCCATATCGGCCTCGGCCTGTTCGTCGCCCTGCTCATGCTCAGCCAGCCCGGCCAGGCCGGCGCTGCGGAAGCCGCAAAGGCCGGCGAACGCTTCGAGGTGACGAGCATCAAGGCGGTGCGGCCGACACTGGCGGACACGGTCGCGGCGCTGCAGCGGCGCGACATTGCGGGCGCCAAGACCGCCTTCGAGGCGTACGATTCGGCCTGGAACGGCATCGAGGTCTACATCAACACCCGCAGCAAGGACATGTACGATGCCCTGGAGCACGTCTTCCAGGCCAGGATCGAGAAGGCGCTCAACGCACCCAATCCCGACGTGCCGGCGCTGCTCGCCGACGCCCAGGCAATGCTTGTCAAGTATGACGAAGCGATCGACATGGTATCGAAGGCAGCGCCCCTCAATCTGCTCTATGACGATATCGCCCGCCTGCGCATCGTTCGGGCGCACCTGCGCGAAGTCGTCCCGGCCCTCAGGGCCGGAAATTTCGACAAGGCGCGGAAATCCTTTGCGGCCTTCGACACCGAATGGGACAGCATCGAGGACATGGTCAAGGCGCACTCCGCTGACGACTATGTGGCGATCGAGAAAGGCATGATCGACATCGAAAAGGCGCTGATGCCTGAGAAGCCGGACGTCGCGGCGGCGACCGCATTGGTCAACGACGTGATGGCGAAATACAATGCCACCGTGACGGCATTGACGAGAGAGGCCCGGAGCCGTCCTTAGGTTCGGTGAAGGAATAACGGCGCCACCTGTCTTGCTCTCCCCCGCAAGCGGGGAAGGGGAAGTTCGCTCCGCCTCTGCGCAATAATTGAAGCAGTTATTCGCGGAAGAGCCTTAGAGGATGACCCCCGATGGACGCGCAACCACCGCAGGCTCCCGGCGATTCCGCGCGAGCCGACCGCCTTGAACTCCTGCGTCGCTGGATTCTCTTCATTCTCGCGCTCGGCCTGCTCGGCACCGTGACGGAGCTGGTGTTGCTGGAGCATTATGAGGAGCCGCTGCAGTTCGTGCCCCTGGTTCTGATCATGGCGGCGTTCGGCGTATTGTGGTGGGAGTTCAGGCGGAGCGATCTGGCGAGCCGCCGCGCCATGCAGATCGTGATGGCGCTGTTCGTGGTGGCGGGTTTCGTTGGCTTCGCGGCGCACTTTCTGGGGTCGGCCGAGTACCAGCTGGAGCTCAATCCGGACATGAGCAATAGGGATCTGATCGAAAAAATCCTGCGCGCCAAGGCGCCGCCCCTGCTCGCGCCAGGCATGATGCTGCAATTGGGCTTGCTTGGCCTTGCCTATGTGTTCTCGGATCCTGGGACTTCGAAGGAGTGAGATGAAATGACCATGAACCGGGCCGGCGGGTTTTTCGGAATGCCCGCAATTGCGCTGGCGCTCCTGGTGACGCATGCATCGCCCGCTGCCGCACAAGCCGCAACAGGACTGATCAACCCCAACACCGCAACCGAAAGCGAGCTGCAAGCGCTTCCTGCCATGACGCCCGCCATCGTGAAGGGCATCATCGAGCGGCGCCCGTTCAAGAGCGTGGTTGAGTTGAACAAGTTTCTCCTGGAGCGGAAAGTAACGCCGGAGCAGGCGCGGGAGTTCTATCGCAAGGCCTTCGTGCCCATCGATCTAAACACCGGCACACGCGAGGAATTCATGCTGATCCCCGGCGTCGGCTCGCGCATGTCGGCTGAATTCATGGAATATCGGCCGTGGAAGAGCTGGGCGCAGTTCGACAGGGAAATCGGCAAATATGTTGGACAGGCCGAAACCGACCGCTTCAAGCCATATGTGTTCATTCCGGCAAACTAGTTCAGCGATTTCGAGATTCGAATCATATCAGACCGGTTGGTCGAGCTTATAGGACCAGGTGTGAACGACGGGATGACGATTGAATTCATCCATGGTGTGCCCCTCCGCCGGCCCATTTTCGCGTGCATGGCGGGCGAGAAGTCGCGTCGTCCACAATTCGTGTGGATAGCCGAGTTCCTTAGCGTTGCGACAGGCCAGATCTGCAACCCAGGTCTTGGCTTCAGCGGTGATCGTCGGCTCCTTG
>Ga0209062_1000922_pt1 | contig 64947 bp, 61 predicted proteins | sample Coa_R2_2_FD_187158 | JGI IMG/M metagenome (GOLD analysis project Ga0209062, IMG submission 187158) | Surface soil microbial communities from Centralia Pennsylvania, which are recovering from an underground coalmine fire - Coalmine... | ecosystem: Environmental > Terrestrial > Soil > Unclassified... | reverse complement strand
CCGTTCCTTCATCTCAACCGCCAAAAAGCAAGGCTGGAACGTCATCCAGGCCCTCACGCAGGACGCGCAAATCCAAATGAGCGCGTTGCGGATCAGTTGACGGCAAAGGCACAACCTGGGCAGTTACCTTCTTTCGGCGAAAAAATCGCGCAACAGCGCCGCTGCTTCGGTTTCGCAAATGCCCCCATAGACCTCAGGGCGGTGATGGCAGGAAGGCGATGAGAAAAACCGCACGCCGTTGTCGACGGCGCCGCCTTTGGGATCGGCGGCGCCGTAGTAGAGGCGGCGGATGCGGGCGAACGACAATGCGCCTGCGCACATGGCGCAAGGCTCCAGCGTGACATAGATATCGCATTGGGTGAGGCGCTCGGTGCCGAGCGCCGCCGCGGCGTTTCTCACAGCCAGCATCTCGGCATGCGCTGTCGGATCATGGTCGGCGAGCGTGCGGTTGTGGCCGCGCGCGATCACGGCGCCGTCGCGCACAACCACGCAACCGATTGGCGCCTCGCCCTCGGCGGCGGCAGCGCGGGCCTCCGCCAGCGCCAGATCCATGAAATTCGCCACGCTCGTTATCGCCCGTGATCTCTGCTATCAGCCGGCAGGCTTATCGATGAACGCACCCATGGTCCGCAAGAACAATGACCGCCGCAGCGGCCCCAGCCCGGATCGCCTGCGGCCAAGCGACGCCGCCCACCCTCCCCCGCATGCGGCGGAGGGCGGGGAGGGGGTCGAACTCTCCCCGCAAGCGGGCAGAGGCGAAGACCGCATCGCGAAGGTGATGGCGCGGGCGGGGCTGTGCTCGCGACGGCGAGCCGAGGAATGGATCGCGGCGGGCCGCGTCGCCGTCAATGGCGGAACCATCAGGTCGCCTGCCGTGAACGTGGGTGTGCGCGATCGCATCACGGTTGACGGCAAGCCGTTGCCGCGCCGCGAGCGCACGCGATTGTTCCTTTATCACAAGCCGGCCGGCTTCGTGAGCACCAACGCCGATCCGCAGGGCCGCCCGACGGTGTTCGATGCTCTGCCGGAGAGCCTGCCGCGGCTCATGAGCGTCGGGCGGCTCGATATCGGCACCGAGGGCCTTTTGCTGCTCACCAACGATGGCGGGCTCGCCCGGGTGCTGGAACTGCCGGAGACCGGCTGGATCAGGCGTTATCGGGTCCGCGCCCATGGCCGGGTCAGCCAGGCCGATTTGGACCGGCTGCGGGACGGCATCACCATCGACGGCGTCCACTACGGCCCGATCGAGGCGACACTCGAGCGCGAGCAGGGCGCGAATGTCTGGCTCGCCTTCGCGATCCGCGAAGGCAAGAACCGCGAGGTGCGCAACGTGCTTGCCCACCTTGGGCTTGCCGTAAATCGGCTGATCCGGACCGAATTCGGGCCGTTCGGGCTGGGCGCGCTTGCGGAAGGCGCCATCGAGGAAGTCGCGACAAGAAATCTCCGCGAACAGCTCGGCGCCGAGATCATTGCTCGGGCCGGCTGCGATTTCAGCGCGCCGATCGCTGCGCTCCCCCTCCCCAACCCTTCCCCGCTTGGGGGGGAGGGAAGGGTGGGGGCAAGGGCGGAGGGCAAGGGAGTGGGTTTGAGTCGAGAAGAGCGGCGTGAACTGCGCCGTATGCTGCGCGATCGCGATCGCGACCGGCATGGGAATGGCCGCGGCGGGCAAGCCCCCGCTCGACGCGACGGCGACGGCCGCGGGCCGTTGCGCGGCGCCCAGCGCGACGCCCGCACCGAAAAGCCTGGCCGCCCGCGCCGCGGCCACGCCTGGCGCCAAAACGATGCGCCCCTGCGCCGAACCTACCGCGGCTCCCGGCGCGATGACCTCAAGATTGCGGGCGAGGCGAGGCCTGACAAGCGCTCCGGCCTTTTGACTGACCGGCGGGGTCGCCGCATCCTGGTGGAGCGGTTCGGCGCGAAAGAGGACAAACCGCAGCCCGCAGAAACGCCGGCCCGAGGGCGTCCGCGGCACAAGCGACCCCCACCTGATCGTGCGTCCGGTCCGCGGCCGTCGCGACCGCGATTTTCCGATGAGCGACCTGGCAAGACTCGCTCCTCCGCTTTGGGGGACGGGCCAGGCGCGGGAGCGCGCCGCGGGGCACGGGTGGCGCCAGCAGGCCCGGCTCCCGACCCCTTCCTCCAAGGGGGAGGGGAGCCGCGGAAATCTGGTTTCCGAAGCAGCGGCCGTCGTTCGGGCGGACCCAAGAAATCCAGGCCGCATCCGCCGGGACCGCGCACATCGAGGCCGCGACCATCAGGCCCGCACCGGCCGCCGCGGGCGCGCTGAATGCGCGTCGTCGGCGGCAGGCTGGGCGGGCGCACGCTGGCGGCGCCCAAGTCGCAAAACATACGGCCCACCAGCGACCGCCTGCGCGAGTCGCTCTTCAACATCCTTGCGCATGGTTACGACGACGCGGTCACGGGCGCACGCGTGCTCGACCTTTTTGCCGGCACGGGCGCGCTTGGCCTGGAGGCGATATCCCGCGGCGCAGCCTTTGTTCTCTTCATCGATAACGGCGCCGAAGCACGGGCGTTGATCCGGCAAAACGTGGAGGCGCTCGGCCTTGGCGGCGTCACGCGCATTTTCCGCCGTGATGCGACGCGGCTCGGCGCAGCGCATCCGAACGAGCCGTTCGGGCTCGTATTTCTCGATCCGCCCTACCGCAAGGGGCTGGCAGAGCGCGCCCTGGCGTCGCTGCGCGACGGCGGCTGGCTCGCGCCCCACGCGCTGGTCGTCGTCGAGGAGGCCGCGGACGCGGGCTTTGTCGCGCCGGATGGCTTCGTTGAGCTGGAGCGGCGGCGCTATGACGATACGGAGTTTACGTTCCTGCGGGGGCGCGTGGCGGGCCATATGGAAACGGTACAGGGTGGGCAAAGCCAACGGGTCCGGCCTTCGGCCGGCCCGACGACAGGCTCAGCGCGCCCGCCCGCCCTCGAAAGGCCGAGCGCTGGGGGCACGGCGCACCGAAGTCGGCTTGCCCGACTTCGGCAGTCAATCGCGCCGAAATCGGCAACAGCCGATTTCGTTGCGCCTTTGCCCACGCTACAAGTGATTCCGGTCATCGGAACCGCTATAGTTACCGGTGACACCTCACTGCAGAACGTCCGTGGGGAAGGGCAGTTATTGGCTTATGCGGGCGAGTCTCGCATACAACCCAACGGCCGGGACCAAGGGCCACGGCTGACGTTCGCAATATTCCATTCACTGGCCTTGCATTGCCACTCGCTCATAATGCGGATCCCGGCGACATGCTCCTGGATGTGACCGGCTTCGAGAGCGGCAAGCGCGACGATTTTAATAAATCGACATTTTTCCGGTCTTCACCGACGGAAAATCAATAATGTCATCGTCAGAAGCTCCGATGGTCGCAATCAGCAGTTCTCGCGGCCGTGGCATTTGTCCAGCCTCTACGGAGGACCGCCCCGAGAAGCTTCTCGGCGCATCGGCGAGCATGCAGCCGAGCGCCCGCCATGTAACACTAAACTAAACGCCGGAACGAGCCGATGCGTCCGGCGTTAGCCCGCAGCATGAGGCGTCCACCCCGGCGCCTCAAAACACATTCCGAGGCTGACCGATGTCGATCATAGGGTGGCTGATACTTGGGCTAATCGCAGGCTTCATCGCGAGCAAAATTGTCAACGCACAGGGCCAAGGGATCGTGCTTGACATCGTGCTTGGTATCGTCGGGGCTCTCGTTGGAGGCTTCATTTTCGATGCAGCAGGCGGGGCAGGCGTGACCGGCTTTAATCTCTGGAGTCTTCTCGTCGCTATCATTGGCTCCATCATCGTGCTGATTCTCTATCACGCGTTGACCGGGCGTCGCGCCTTCTGAACGCGCTCAAACCTCGTGGCCGGTCGGCCGCGAAGGAGACGACCTGAGGTTCCAGCGTCCCAAAGGCGCCGGGCTGGTGAGCTGGATTTTCTTTGGACGCCTGATGCGCACGCTGGCGACGGTGTCGAGCCACACTTGCGCGGCGGCCTGAAGGGAGGCGAGGTCGACCGGCTCCAGCCCCTGCAGGAAACTCTTTTGACGTAGCCCACCCCTGATTCCACGCGCCCCTTCTCATTGCCGCGACCGACATTGCAAGGAGCGGTCGTAAAGCCGTGGTGACGGCGAATTCGAGAAAGGGACTCGGCTCCCAATTATCGGCGAGGATGAAAATTCGTCGCTCGATTGCATCGGCTCGACCCGAAGGCAAGATTGGCATTTCAAAGGTAGCGAGCGCCTGCGGCACACAGCGCCGGTTTACCCAAGCCCGCCTTTCGGGGGGTTACGTTGAACCTTTCGGCGGGGAACGGCGTCACCACGCCGGAAATGCTGTTCCCGCGCCGCTCTCGTGAGCAATCTCCGGACGGCGGAGACGCTTGGCTTGAGCATCCCGCCAAGCATTGATCTCGCCATCGCCGTGCGGACAAGCCGGATTTCTGAGTCGCGGTGAAGCCTTGGGCAGGGCCACAACTCCGGCCAAATGCGGCCGCAAGCCGGAACGCCGCCGATTAGCCGTATGGCGGTGCGCTAGAAGTCCGGCCTGTCTGCGTGCGGCAGCGGCACCACTTCGTAATGCAGGAAATCGGCATTGTTGTCGGCGCAGATGTCCTCTTCCCATTCGCGGTCGATGCGCCGGAATCGCTGCTTCGCATTCCACGCTGTCGTGAACGCGCCCGGATCCTCGACGTGGATCGAGATGTCGATCGCCTTGCCGCCGTCCGTCAGCTTGTAGCGCTCGATCACGTGCAGCTGTTCGGTGTGGGGCGTCAGGTACGGATCGACAAATGTTTTGGTCGTCAGCCCGATCGTGTCCACTACCAGCGTATCGCCCCCTTCGTAGTGACCGACCGAGTCGCCGTACCAAGTCGGCTTGGGATTCGCCGCATGCGGCACGTCGAGCCAGATGCGCCGCACTTCCGGGCCGCCCTCGTTGATCATCGTGACGTGGGTCGGCGTCTGGAGGATGTGGATCGGCTGGACGAGCGTGTAGACCACCCAGCTTGGAACGCCGGACGGGTAACAGCGTTCGCGGGCACGGAACGGGACTTTTCCAGCCAGCACCCAGTCGTTGGCCTTCTTCAGCTGCTCGACGGCCCAGGCCTTGAGAATCGGGTTTGTGAGGTCGGCCACCCGGTAGGTGGGCTGCGAATTGGTTAGTCGCGCTTGGCGGTTGTCCACGTAGGGGTAGCGCTTGTCAAAAGTCACCGGGCCAGGACCGCTCTCGGGCGGCAGCAGATTGTCGCTGACCATGAGCCAGGCGGATTTGCTGTCAAGGGAGAAGTCCGGGATCTTTTCCTTCTGCTGGGCCAGGGCCGAACCGAGCCACGTCGCTGCTGCCGCGAGGGCGAGCGCCGCGCCGACGGCGAGACTTATCTTCTGCTCCGCGGGGAGCTTTTGGGCATTCGCGGAATTCGTTCCGGACATGGCGGCCTCCTTGGCGCAGAGCAGGGCAGCATGACGCCCCGATTGCCAGCTTGTTGAGTACGAGCATCGCAAGGAATCGGCGACGTGGAAAGAGCCCGCTTATGATTATGCCGGCGCCACGGGTTTTTGCCCCTTTCACCGGACAACGCCAGGGTCCGGCTCGGATTGCAAGCGATCGGCCGCCAACACGAACGGCCCTTCCGGGACGCCCGGAAAACCGCTACGCTGCACCTCAAATTTCGGTGTTCATCTGGGGAATCCCAGATGAAACTCGCTAGGCGGTGGCTGATATGAAACTCGCTAGATGGCTTATGGGCATTTCTTGCGCCGTCGGTATCGTTTCGGCCGACTCCAAGGTCTTCTCCCAACCCGCGAACCAGGTCGCGCAGCATCCCGAATCGCAGTGGTCCACCATTCAGCTCTACTGCTTCGGTTGCCACAACGAGGGCGTTCGCGCCGGCAACCTTTTTTTGGACCAGCTTAGCGCCGAGTCCGTGCCCGAACACCCCGAGATCTTCGAGAAAGTTGTGCGCAAATTGCGCGGGCGCCAGATGCCGCCGCCCGGCATGCTCCAGCCCTCGCAGCAGGAAGTCGACGCGCTGATTGCCTGGCTCGAGAGCACGCTCGACGAAAGCAGCAAGGCGCACCTTGCGGGCCACGTTCCCGTCCAGCGCTTGAACCGTACCGAGTATGCCAATGCCGTGCAGGACCTTCTGGCTGTGGAGATCGATCCCACGCAGTACCTGCCGGCCGATATCGCGGTCGAAGGCTTCAACAACATCGCTGCGGCGTTGACCGTGTCACCCGCCTTCCTGGAGCAGTACGTCAATGTCGCGCGGGTCGTCGCGCGCATGGCGGTCGGCAAGCCGGCGCCAGAGGTCGTCAAAGCCTCGTTCCCTGCCCCCACTATCGGCAACCAGGATGGCTATGTGGACGGCATGCCGCTCGGTACCCGGGGCGGCACGAGGTTCGAGTACACGTTTCCGGCAGACGGTGAGTACCGCTTTACGATCACCGACCTCGATTTCGGGCTCTATCCACGCGGAGTCGAGAACGAGACCACCGTGGTCGGGCTGATCGATCGCAAGGAAGTCTTCCGCGTAAAGGTCGGCGGCGACGCGGATCGCGAGTTCGTGGATCGCGGCGGCGGCGCACCGGCGGGAGCGAAGCTCATGCAGCGGTTCGCCAATATCCCGGTGCAGGTGACAGCCGGTGTGCACGAAGTCGTCGTGACGTTCATCGAGCGCTCTCGTGTGGCAACCGACGACGAGATTGCGGGCGGCACCCAGTATTCCGGGTTTGATATCAAGGGGTATCTGCGTCTGCCGCGCCTGATTGGGCCCATAGAGGTCGTGGGGCCGTACGCGGCTACGAGCGCCACGCGCACACCCAGCCGGGAGAAGCTGTTTATCTGCAAGCCGGAAGTCCCCGAGCAAGAACGCGCCTGCGCCGAGCGCATCACCCGAGATCTCGCCGGGCGCGCTTTCCGCCGGCCCGTCACCAAGAAAGATATAGACGGGCTGATGGCCTTCTACGACGCCGGCCATGAAGGATCCGGCGGGTTCAACGCCGGGATCGAGCAGATGGTGACTGCGGTTCTGGTGAGCCCGGATTTTCTCTATCGCGGAATCGCCCTGCCGAAGGATAAGAAAGACGCGAAATTCTATGCGCTGAGCGATCTGGAGCTGGCCTCGCGTCTGTCGTTCTTCCTGTGGAAGCGGGCCCCCGACGATGAACTGCTCAAGCTTGCGAACAAGGGCGAGCTGAGTCGTCCCGGCGTGCTGGACGGCCAGGTTCGGCGTATGATGGCCGCTCCGCAGGCCGAAAACCTGGTGACGGACTTCGCGCTCCGCTGGCTCGACCTCCAGGAGGTCGACAAGTTCGAGTGGGACAAGCAAATCTTCCCCGAATTCAACGCCGAGCTGCGCCAGGATTTCGCCACCGAAATCGACCTCTTCCTCCGCAGCATCCTGCTTGAAGACAAGAACGTGGAGGAGCTGTTAACGGCCGACTACACCTTCCTCAATGAAAGGCTGGCGAAACACTACGGCATCACAAATGTGCACGGCGCGCAGTTCCGCCGCGTCCATCTTGAGGACGAGAATCGCTATGGTCTTCTCGGCAAAGGCGCCGTGCTGTTGCACACGTCCTATGGCAACCGGACTTCGCCGGTGGTGCGCGGCGCCTGGGTTCTCGACAAGCTCAACGGCACGCCGCCAGCGCCGCCGCCGCCGAATGTGGTGACGGATCTGAGCACGCCGCCAGGCGCGAAGCCGAAGACCATGCGCGCGATGCTTGAGCAGCATCGCTCCATTCCGATGTGCAACATGTGCCACGGTGTGATCGAGCCCCACGGATTGCCGCTGGAGCGCTTCACCGTCACCGGGCAGTGGCGCGATGTCGATTGGGAGGCTGATGCGCCCATCGACTCGAAGGTGACAATGCCGGACGGCACCGTGGTCGAAGGTCCAGCAGACCTGCGCCGCGCCCTGTTGCGCCGCCCCGGCCAGTTCGTCCAGGCGCTGACAAAAAAGCTCATGATGTACGCGCTCGGCCGGGAGATCGAGCCCTCTGACATGCCGCAGATCCGGGCGATTGTGCGCCATGCGGCCAAGAACGATTATCGGTTCTCGTCGCTCGTGGCGGGGATTGTATCGAGTGATGCATTCCGCATGCAGGCGCAGGAGGAGTGAAGATCATGTATCTGACCAGAAAGCATCTTTCTCGCAGGACGTTGCTCCGGGGCGCGGGCGTCGCCGTCGGACTGCCGTTGCTCGATGCGATGATCCCGGCCGCCACCGCGCTCGCCAAGACCGCCGCCGCGCCGAAGCTGCGCGTGGGCTTCTTCTATATTCCGCACGGCGCGGTCATGTGGAACACGAAGCACGGGAAGGCCATGGATCACTGGACCCCGAGCGGCGCCGGCGCGGATTTCAAGCTCAGCCCAATTCTCGAGCCGCTCGAGAAGCACAAGCACGCCGTGATCTCGATCTCCAATCTCGAGAACAAGGCCAGCGTCGCCTCCGTGCACAAATACAACCCGGCGACGTGGCTCAGCGGTGTCAAGCCCGATCTCAAAGCTCCCGGTCCCAGCATGTCTGCGACGATCGATCAGATCATTGCCGGACGCATCGGTCAGGAGACGGCGCTGCCGTCGATGGAGGTGCGCTCGGAGAGTGAAACCCAGGCGGTCGCGTGCGAGGCTGGATTCGGCTGCCTCTACAGCTCCACCTTGTCGTACCGGGATGCACACTCGCCTCTGCCGATGGAGTCCAACCCGCGCAAAGTCTTCGCACAGTTGTTCGGTGAAGGCGCCACGGCGGAAGAGCGCGTGGCCATCGTCAGGCAGAAACGGAGCATCCTTGATTTCATCACCGAGCGCACCCGGGCGCTGCAACAGGAGCTGGGCGCAAGCGATAAAGTGCTGCTCGACAACTACCTGGACACGGTGCGAGAGATCGAACGGCGTGTTCAGCTTGCGCAGGAGCGCGATCTCTCGGGCGTGGAGGCGCCCGAGATACCTGTGGCCGAGCAGGATATCGCGATCGACAAGGAGGTGCGGTTGTTGTTCGATCTGATCGCGGTTGCGTATCAGGCTGATCTCACGCGCGTAGCCTCCTACATCATGATCGGCGAAGGCACCAACCGGACCTATAATCACATCGGCGTGCCGGACTCCTTCCATCCGCTGTCGCATCATGCCGATTATGTCGATCGGCTTGAAAAGCTTGTCAAGATTCAGCGCTATCACGTGGAGCGGTTCGCGGAGTTCGTCGCGAAGCTGGCCGCCACACGCGACGGCGAAGGCACGCTGCTGGATAACTCCATGTTGCTCTACGGCTCCAACATGTCCAACAGCAACCTGCACAGCAATTATCCGTTGCCGACCCTCCTGGTCGGCGGCGGCGCCGGCGCGCTCAAGGGCGGACGGCAGATCGAGCTGCCCGAACGCACGACGATTTCCAACCTGCACCTCACGCTGCTGAACAAAGCGGGTTTGGAGATGAAGAGCTTCGGGGACAGCACCGGCGAGATCGCCGGCGTCTGAGCGCTCGGGGGGACCGGCCATGAATCGCAGGGCAGTAGTGAAAGGTGCGTTAGGCGGCGTCCTGGGTCTGACCCTGCCGCCCGTTGCGCGCTCCGCTTTCTCCCAAGAAAGCCCCGCTGTCGTCCCGGTGAGCGAGGGTTTCGTGATGCTCACCGGCGCCGGGGGTAATGTCCTGGTGCGGACGGCAAGCACCGGTCAGGTGCTGGTGGACAGCGGCGCTGCCGCGTTCACCGATGCGGTGCTTGCGGACCTGCGCGGGCTGCCGGGTGGCGGCCGTGCCACGACTCTGTTCAACACGCACTGGCACCGCGAGCAGGTGGGCGGAAACCTCGCCTTCGGGCGGTCGGGGGTGACGATCATCGCTCACGAAAAGACCAGGGCGCATCTGGCGACGGATTATTACCTGCGGGACGAGGACCGCTACGAGAAAGCGCTGCCCGCAGCGGCTCACCCGACCGTGACCTTTTTTTCCGGCGACAAGACCCTCGCCGGCAACGAGCGGATCGAGTACGGCCACCTGCTCGAGGCCCACACCGACGGCGATATCTACGTATTCTTCCGAGACGCGAACGTGCTGGCCGCGGGTGACGCCATCTCGCCGCTGAAGGATCCCGTGCTTGACTGGTTCGGCGGCGGCTGGCTGGGCGGGCGCGTTGATGCGCAGGAAAAACTCTTGAAACTCACCGATGAGAAGACGCGGATCGTGCCGAGCTACGGTCCGGTGGTGGGCCGCGCCGAGCTGCAGGCGGAGTTCGACATGACGCGCACGCTCTTCGATCGCATGCTTGATCTCATCAGGCAGGGCATGAGCGCACAAAACATGCTCGATGCGGGACTTATGAAGGGTCTGTCTCGGACCTTCCGCGACCCGTTCAGGTTCGCCTACGACGCCCATAAGGGCTATTGGGCGCACCACAATTCTCTCGCACCGAATGTGCTCTGATGGATGCCGTCATGAAGCGTGCCATTTTCGCCGTCATTTTTTGCCTCGCAGCGGCCGGTACGGCTGCGGCCGCCGATGACACCCTCGCCGGTCTGATCCAGGCCGGTCATCGGGACGCTGCGCTCAAGAGGATTGCCGCCGGCGCCGATGTGAACGCAGCCCAGGGAGACGGTACAACGCCGCTGCACTGGGCGGTCTACAAGATCGACGCGGATCTTGTCCGCGCGCTACTCGAGCGCGGGGCGAAGCCCGATGTCATCAACAATTACGGCTCGAGCCCTTTGGCGGAGGCGGTAAAGGTTGCCAATCCTCGCTTGGTCGAAATGCTGCTCGATGCAGGCAGCAATGTAGAGGTGCCGAACCAGGAGGGCCAGACCGCCTTGATGCTGGCCGCGCGCGCGGGATCCTTGGAGGTTGCCGAGCTGCTGGTGCGCCACGGCGCCAATGTCAATGCACGAGAAAAATGGCGCGGACAGACGGCGCTGATGTGGGCGGCGGACGCACGCTCAGCCGAGCTGACGCGGTTTCTCATCGACCATAAGGCGGACGTGGATGCCCGGGCGCTGGCCAACGACTGGCCGAGCCAGATGACCGGCGAGCCGCGCAATCAGTATCGCCCGACCGGCGGCCTGACACCGCTGCTCTATGCGGCGCGCTCGGGATGTACGGATTGCGTGCGAGCGCTGCTGGACGCCGGCGCGGATCCCAACCGGCCGAACCCCGACGGTGTGACGCCGCTGATGGTGGCCATCGACAATTTTGCGTTCGACACGGCAAAGCTGCTGTTTGAGCGCGGCGCCAATCCGCATCTGTGGGATTGGTGGGGCCGCACCGCGCTGTACACAGCGATCGACATGAACACGTACAGTCTGGATGCTTACGCAGAACGCACCGGGCCGCCCATCGTGACGACGAAGACCACCGCGATCGAGCTCGCCCGGCTGTTTCTCGACGCCGGCGTCAACCCCAATCCTCAGTTGAACATGCACCGGCCCGGGCGCGGCGGCAACTCCGGCCGCTTCGCCGATGAGATCATAACCACCGGCGCCACGCCCATGTTGCGCGCCGCCGCGGGACAAGACAGCGAGGCCGTGCGGCTGTTGCTGCAATACGGAGGGCGTGTCGATGTGCCCAACGTGATGGGCGTGACGCCGCTGATGGCCGCCGCGGGGCTAGGCATGGAATTCAGCCCGCGCTTCAATCCCAACGCCAAAGATGCGCAGGATCGGTCGATCGCGACGCTCGAAATCCTGTTGGCGGCCGGCGCCGATGTGAATGCGCGGATCACCGACGTCAAGAGCAGGACCGCGCGCATGGGGCGTGGCAGCACGCTGCCGGAGCGGGGCGGGCAGAGCGCGTTATTCGGCGCGGTGCAATGGGCCTGGCCCCGCGTGGTCCGGTATCTGGTCGATCACGGCGCGGAAGCGGCCATCGTGGACGACCGCCGCGTATCGCCGCTCGACGCGGCTTTGGGGCGGGCCGGCAGTGCCGACAATCACCCGTCCCCCGAGGTCGCCAAGATACTCCAGACGGCAATCGGCCATTAGACTGTAGGAGTAAGTACCATAAAATGCGATTCCTCACGGACGGCTTGGCGTCCTCAGGCACAAAGGCCGCCGCCTGTGCCGAACCCGTTCGCACCAGAAAGTCCGGGAATCCCGGCCATGCATCTTTGCTCAAAGCGCCCTGATAGATCAGCGCTGCTCCGCGTTCGATCGCATCTCGCGTCAGGCTGGCGCGATCGCCGAAGCTAGCGTCAGGTGGAATGCGTTCGGCAGGGCCATGCAGCTTTTCAAGCCGCGCGAGAACAGCCATCTCATGTTCGAGGCCGTTGTCGCGAATGAGCTGCAGCGGGGGGGCGGGAGCGCCCTTGGCTTCGATCCCGGCAAGCCACAGCGCCGCCTGATGAGGGCAGCCGAGAAAGTCGTTGAGGCGTGAAGCTGAAACGGGACGCATGCGGTTGAATGAAAGAAATGCCCGCTGCGGCAGAGTCGGACGTAGCGTTCCTCCTTACGACGCTTTCTTGCTGTCGATGCTCTCTGTGAAACGCAGTCTTCCTTCGTGATGAGCGAGGGTGTTCTGCAATTCGGCTATCATCTGCTGGCGCAACGAAGCCGGTTGGAGGATTTCGATCTTGTTGCTCCAGGAGAAGAGATGCCACGCCAATTCCAGCATGCCGCTGGCGCGAAAGCGCACGATCGCGCCGCCATCGGGATGCGCTTCGACGCACTGGCTTGAGTGGAAGCGATAATTCTGAAAGTCCTCCATGCCGCGGGGAAGAACGTGCAGCACCACGTCTTCCTGCGGCCCTTCGAAATAGGCGAAAGCTGTATTGGAAAACGCGGCCAGGTCAAAATCGGCCGGAGGCGGCGCCGGCTCATCCAGGCATTGGAGTTTCTCGACGCGGTCGAGCCGCCAGTGCTTCGGCTTCGTTGTGCCGGCGTCGGCGCCGATGAGATAGTTGGTGCGGCCGAAAATGATTCCGAAGGGCACCACGTCGCGTGACGCGCCCGGCCGCGATCCCCCGTGGTAGATGAATCGCAGCATTTTCATACGGAGCAGCGCCTCTCGCATCATCATCAGCACCGCGGGGTCTTCCGCCGGCCGGGGTCCGGCTTCGACGGCAATGCGTTCCGCCCGCAACAGCGCTTCGACGTCGGTCTCCGTCGCGCGGCGCCGGCCATGACGCATCGCTGCGCGGATTTTCTTTTCCAGCTCCGCAAGAGATGCGGCGCGCGCGGTCGCACCTGCCTCGCGCAGCTCCGCGATCACAATGCCGAGATCGCTCAACTCCGCCGCCGTCGGGTCCTGAAAGAAGCCGTCGAGCCCCCGCGGTATGCGAAAGCGCTTCGTCGGGTGATCGATGACTTCCTCCAGTTGCGGAAAGACTTCGCGAATGGTGTCGCGCATCCGCTCGACTGTGCGGCGGCTGCAGCCGGTCAGGCGACACATGTCGTCCAATGTTAAGCCCTCCGCGCTGCTTGCGAGCGCGCGGGCCAGCTCGAGGATTTTCCTGGTTTTGTCATAACGCATGGCTACGTCCGGTTCTGACGTAGCACGTTAATAAATTCCTCTTGCCAATCACAACAGTGAAAAGCCGTCGTCGAGCACCCCCATGTCCGCGCAAGGTTGCGAGACACAGGGCACGCTCTGCCCGCCATGTCGGAACCACGCGCCGCCGCTAGCTGTTCGAATTTGCCGTCCCCGGCCACTGCGAAGCCAACATTGATAATTGTCATTGACAGTAATGGACGAATATGTCAATATATAACGACAATGACAACAGAGACACGCAACGTTGGGCTGGACAGACAAATACCGCGCCTGGGAGGGTACCGCCGCCGAGCTCGCCGATGTCGCTGCCGCTATTGAGGCCGAGATCGGCATTCCCGAAGGCGATACGCGCCCGAACGAGCGACTTGTGCGCCATTACGTTCACGTCGGGATCATCGAGCGGGCCGAGCGTCGCGGCAAGGAAGCTTATTTTGGATTTCGCCAGATCGTCGAGCTGCTGGCTGCTCGCGTGCTGCTCAATGATGGGTGGCCGCTTGCCAAGATCGCGGAGTTCGTCCGCATCTCTGATCTCGACGGCCTCCTCGCGCTGCTGCCGAAGGGCACGCCGCTCACGCCAGCGCAGGAGCTGGTCAGGAGGTTTCAACGCCGCGCATCAAGCGAACAACATCCGCGTTCCAAATCCGGTTCATCGGCCGTCGAGCCGATGCGTCGGTCCGTTGATCTGTTCAGACAGCGCCGGGAGGCATTCGGCGACGGTGTGCAGCCCGAGGTCAACACTTGGCTGCGCATAGAACTCACGCCCTGGTGTCACGTCTACGTCGAACGGGAGGCCGCGCAACGCACGCCCCCTGAACTGATCGAGCGGCTCGGCCGCGTCCTTGCTCAAACATTGATCGACTTTATTCGCAAAGGAGATAGGAAATGACTAATCCGACCGTTTTGATGACGCCGCGCCGCCCCGCGTTGGTTTCCGGGTTTGACAACACCGTCGATCTTCTGGTGCGCGTGCAGGCCCCCGCAACGCCGAAGGCGACCTCGGAGCGCCCACCGCTCAATCTGGCGATTGTGCTGGATCGCTCGGGCTCGATGTCCGGCCAGCCGCTGGACGAAGCGAAGCGCTGCGCCGGAATGATCATTGACCGCCTGGGGGCCAAGGACCGCGCTGCCCTGGTCGTCTACGATGGCGACGTCGGCGTGCTCGTCCCCACAACACAGGCGGCAAGCAAGGCCACGTTCCACACGGCCATTGCCTCCATCCACAGTGGCGGCAGCACGAATCTTTATGGCGGCTGGCTTAAGGGCGCAGAACTCATGGCAGCAGTGGCGAAAGACAACGCAACCACACGCATCCTGCTGCTTTCCGACGGACAGGCGAACGAAGGCATCACCGATCTCGATATGATCGCCCAGCAATGCGCCGAGCTCGCCGGAGTGGGAGTAACGACGTCGACTTACGGCCTTGGGAGGCACTTCAATGAGGAACTGATGATCAGGATGGCGAACGCCGGTCACGGGAACTCCTACTATGGCGAGACGGCCGAGGATCTCATTGATCCATTCGCCGAGGAGTTTGACCTGCTCGCCGCCTTGTGTGCCAAGCAGATTCATCTGCATGCGGACCTGTCCGAGTCCATTTCGTTTTCCGTGCTCAACAAGTTCAGCCCGAACCAGGACGGGAGCTATCGCCTGCCTGACCTCGCCTACGAGGGAGAAAGCTGGGCGGTGATCCGGCTGAGAGTCCCCAAGGCTCATACAGGCGGCGGCGCTGGTGCGCTCATTGACCTCGGCTCCATTGCGATCCGCTATCTCGATCTGGATGGCAATCCCCACAAGCTCTCCCCGCTCCAGGTGTCTCTCCCAAGCCTGTTGCCTGTGGCGTTCGGCGCAATCGCGGAGGATCCGCTTGTGACGCAGCGGGTGCGGGAGCTGGAAGCGGCGAACATCCAGGATCGCGCTCAGAGTGCCGCGCGAAGGGGCGATTGGGGTGAAGTGAACCGCCTGCTTGGCGAAGCCAAGAGGAACGCGAAAGATAACGAATGGCTCGGGAAGGTCGTCGAAAAACTTGAGGAGCTTGCAGGCCAAGCCGATGAAGCGATGTTCTCGAAGGAGGCGATGTACGCTTCGCGTAAGATGCGCAGCCGGCTCGCCGGTGTCTCCGAGTCAGCGTCTCCCTCAGAGCCATCGCCCTCCTACCTTCGACGGAAATCCGAGCAAGGGAAGGGTCAGCCGCGTAACGATGCGTAAAACTCTCCATCCGCTGAATGAGCCAAGGGATCTCATTCTCGGCATTATCGAGTTCTTGGCGGCAACTCGCACTGCACTCACCACGCTTACTGGTTGTTTCAGTGCGATAAAGATTTCGGCGTGACCCATCGTGAAGACGACTTGCTAATCCCATCTCGCGCGCCAGCCCGCTGCCTGACGCGCACTAAATAGGGCTTTATCGTGTGTGCTTGGCCTGAAGGTAGTGAGGACCCGGCAGCTGCGACCGTTGAAGTGGACCGAATCCACACCCGCATCCTCGGATCCGCCCATGTCGTGGTGATTACAGATCCGGCGTCATTCTCCCTGTCCGACAGGGTCGGAAAGGAGTTCTCTGTTTTTCGTGGCGCGGTTCGAACGTATCGCCCCGGATTCGACATTGCGCTTGACGAGCCATTCCGGCATCCGCTTGCATTACCGGATCGAATATTGGCGTGGCCCGTCGGAGGTCGCGAGAGCTACGAAAGACTTCTAATTGGACAGACTCTCGCTCGTGCGGCAGCCGGACGCGATGCCGACAAGCAGTTGCCCCCTTTCACCGAGGCTAGGCGCGTTGCCGCGCAGCTCGAGCTGGCTTCGGCTCGAACTGCCGGATCGTCCGATGCCGATCTCCTGAGGCTTGCCGAGCAGAACATCGAAAGGATGGCTATCCCACCTGGGCAGTTACTCCGCTGGTTTTAAGTGAAATTCAAAACGCTGGTGACATCCAACAGCTCGCCAATACTCGATTTCAGTCCGTGCACTATCGCGGCGCCGCCCCATTGATGCAGGATTTGGTCGCCGGGCAGATCGATATTAACATCGATTCACCGGCCATTTCCTTGCCGCAGGTACGAGCCGGGGCATCAAGGCCTACGCCGTCACGGCGAGGACCCGCCTCGCGTCAGTGCCCGACATCCCGGCCGTGGACCAGGCGGGACTGCCTGGTTTCTGCCTCACGGCCTGGTTTGCGTTCTTTGCGCCCAAAGGCACATAGCTCAGCCCAATCGCGGTAGCTAAAAATGCCGCGCGCGGGTGCTGTCCGGGCCGGGCGGGATGGTCGACTCGACCGTGCCCATGCGCCCGCCGAACCAACCGGCGATCGCGCCAAGGAGGAGGGTGATGAAGCCCAACCATGCGGCGGCTGACACTGTCTTAGCCGCTTTCTCTGCGGCTTGCGTCGCCTGCTGCTTGGCCTGATCCACCGCCTGCCGATACTCTTGCTCGTATTGTTGAACCTGCCTGCGAGCATCTTCAACGGAGATATTCTGCGCATGTGCTATCGCTTGTGCTGCACGCTCGCGCGCCTCTGTCGCCTGCTGCTGATCGCCCGCGACGGCTGCACGTACGGCTGCGATTGCTGCATCTCGCAACGCGGCCGGATCGTTCCCGGGACTTGCGCTTCGCAGCGACTGTTCGATTGACGAGAACGGATCGGTCATGTGCGAGACGCTTGGGCCCACCAGCTGAGCGGCCGTTTGCGCAGTCGAGCCTACGGCACCGGCGACGCCACCGAGCACATTCGTCATACCGCGATAGGCTCCCCCCAGGATTCCGCCGAGCGTTGAACTCAAGAGATAAAAGACTACCAGCGTCGCGAGTGCCCAGGTCGTCAAACCATGCCAACCTGCAATCGACTGATTCGGAGCGCCAGCAAGCCTTCCCGCGGCGTAGCCTCCGGCAAGCGCGGCCAAAATGCCAGAAACCGCAAACCATATCGCAGCGCCTATGGATAGCGATGCCGCTGAGGGGCTATCGCCCCCCACAGGGTTGAGCGCGCCCGCACCAACGCCCATTCCGAGGAGATTGAGCAGGAGTTGAGTGGCGAGCGCTAGAAATGCTCCAGCAAAGACCGCGCCCCAAGATATCTGACTGAGCGTTATGACGCGCACATCCTCAGTCGGGATTGTGGGGCTGGTGGGCGGGGCGTCACGAATGCGCGGCGTGTCGGATTGATATACGTCTGGCATCGGGAACTCCGTTTAAACGCGTATCGATGAAGATGCATTGCAGCGCTTTCGCTGTCTCGTTGAAAGAACCTGTTTGAGCAGCGGCGGTTCCCCGTCATGTGGATCGCAAACTCAGCGGAATGGCTCTCCAGCTCTCCGCGCCGGAGAGCTTCTTGGCAGTGCAGATCGTGGTCATTCGCGTTCAGTCGCGATACTCGCCGTGACGCCGTATACGGACCCGGACGTACGGTGGTGTGGGAGGGGGTGGCGCTGTGAGGCGCCCCTATCCCGATTTTTCACGGTTGCAAAACGCTGCAACGGCAAAGGGCGGATACGACCCCGAGCTATCTACCCTGCCCTACCTGCGACCTTTCGGCCGTCGACTTAAATCCTTTGATCATACGGCAGAACGCGCTACGTCCGGAACCGCACTTACTCTCAGATGTTTTCTCCGCGAGATGCACTAAACACCCTTGATAGTGGAGAAAAACGATGGATCGCGAACATATCAAAGGCGCCACCGAAAAGGCCAAGGGCGCCGTCAAGGAAACGGTCGGCAAGCTGACTGGAGACGAAAAGCTGCGGGCTGAGGGCAAGTTAGACAAGGCAAAGGGCGCGGCGCATAAGGTTGCTGGCGACGTGAAAGACATGGCGCATCGCGGTTCGAAGCGCCAAGACAAGTAGGGAAAATGTTCCCAGGAAACGAGGGACATACGCCGCGATTGCCCCCTGAGGGTGGCCGGAGTGTAATCCTCATGCGGCGTACAGCCAAGCCTGGACCGTATCGACGCTTTGGTGCTCAAGACGAACCAATGAAGTGAAGCAGTTATTGTTGTGGCTATCCTAACGCCAATGAGGGGCGCCCCCACGATCATTTCCTTCGGGCCGACACAGCAGCGCCGCTCGCATTGAAGTCCTGCAACCCTGCTCTAAGTCCGTACGCGGCTGAACGCCGGGAGCCGGGTGCGCCGCGCCGTAAGACCTTGGTCATCGGCTCGGCCGTAGAGCCGTAAGCCCCTCACGGAATTAGGGAAACGCCTCCATGGCGTCATTGTGACGCAGGCCGGTTCAAGAATTGTGACCGACGCCTGGGGATATAGAATTCTGCTAAGTCGGCGACGCGGGGTGAAAACGGCGAGCAACGGGAGGAAACAAATGTATGGCCTTCACTCGGAACGAGGGGCCGTGTCGGTAAGCCTTCGCCATCTCAGGCTGTTTGAGAGCGTTGCGCGCCTGTCCAGCGTTCGTCGCGCGTCGGAGGAATGCCACCTCTCCCAGCCTGCCGTCACTCAAGCCATTGCGAAACTTGAGGAGCAGATCGGCATCAGCCTCCTGGAGCGAGGCGCCAGCGGGAGTTATCTCAACGAACTCGGCGTTATTTTCCAGCGGCGAACCGAGCGGTTGTTTACGCAGATCGAGCAGGCGCTCATCGAACTCGGCGTGCCGGCTGGTCAGGCGCCGATGATGGCAAGCCGCATTTCGAGGTCGCAAATCCGCAGCCTGATTTCAATTGTCGAAAATGGGTCATTTGCCCAGGCGGCGCGCGCGCTCGGCGTCTCGCAGGCGACGCTGAGCCGCGCCGCCCGTGATTTGGAACGGGACCTCCGCAGGCCGCTCTACCATCGGACAGCCTCGGGGGTCACTGCGACCCCAGGAGGGGCAGAATTCGCGCGTAAGCTCAAGCTTGCTACCCGAGAGATCGAATGGGGCATGGAGGAACTGGACTCCGCGAGAGGAAGTCTCAAGGGTCAAATTGCGATCGGCGCGATGCAGCTTGCAGGCAGCTTCCTGCTCGCGTCGGTTCTCAATGAATTCATCTCGACCTATCCGCACGCAAGCGTCCGAATCTCGAATGGCAGCTCTGCGGCCATGCTCAGGAGTCTGCGGGACGGCGACGTTGATGTTGTGATTGGGCTTCTCAGAGATCCGGTTCCTGAGGACCTGGTGCAGGAGCGTCTCGCCGAAGCGCCCTACGTGATCGTCGCTCGGCAAGGGCATCCTCTCTTTGCGAAGAGGAAGGTCACGCTCGATGATCTTTCGGCTTACGACTGGGTGGTTGGAACCCCGGGAGCGTGCCGTCGTGTCTGCTTCGACGCTCTGTTTGCAGATCGGCGTAAGCCACAAGCGCGGGTGGAGACATCGTCGCTCCCAACGATCCGGCTCGTGCTTGCGCGCAGCGACTGCTTGACACTGCTCACGTCCTACGAACTCACCTACGAAGATGACGTATTGGCTGCGGTTCCCTACGGACCGATCGAACCGATCCCTTGGATCGGCGTGACAATGCGGAACAACTGGCTGCCGACCCAGCTCCAGGCGAATTTCCTGCGCCTCATTCGCAAACGAATGACCGCGTCTCTGATGCCGATAAAGGAGCTGCTAAGAGCGAGCTGATCTCTCGTGTCAGCCATCCTGAAGGGATCGGACGAAGGTGATGTGGTGCGACCCCTGTGGTTCGCCCCGTCGCCCCCGGACGCAATCGGTTGTCGGCCAAGGATAATATGGGCGAGGGGTCGCGCCCTCGGCGCGACCAAAACTTATGGATGCTGTGGCAGAATCAATTTCCACTCTCGGAGTGGCGCGTCCATAATTGTTGAGGGCGCTCGCCGGGCGAGCGACGCTTCGCTTAAGCTGCGCGCCGGGTGGGGTGGGCCGAGCATGAAATTTTGCGAGTAAGCGCCTGATGCCAAGCAAGACGATCGACATTCATCCGCATATCATCGCTGACGACAAGAAGCGCTATCCGCTGGCGCCGCTTGGCGGCCATCAATCGGATTGGTCGCGACAGCGGCCCGTTACCATCGATCAGATGATCGCCGCCATGGACGAGGCGGGCGTCGACAAGTCGGCCATCGTACAGGCGTCGACCTGTTACGGCCACGATAACTCCTACCTGGCAGACGCGATTGCGGCTCACCCGAACCGCTTTACCGGAGTGTTCTCGGTGGATGTGCTGGCCGCCGATGCGCCAAAGCGCATGCGGTATTGGTTTGGCCGCGGATTGACCGGCATGAGGCTGTTTACGATCGGCAGCACCATGACGACTCAGGCGGACTGGATTGACGATCCCCGCGTCTATCCGGCCTGGGAGACCGCCGCCGAACTCGGCATTCCGATCTGCATGCAGATGTCCAAGCAGGCCTTCCCGCAGCTCATCAATCTGATGAAGCGCTTCCCGCAGGTGAAGGTGATTCTCGATCACCTGGCGCGGCCGGTCCTCGCGGATGGGCCTCCCTATGCTGCCGCGGCGAGCCTGTTCGAGCTTGCCCGATTTCGGGCCGTCTACCTCAAGGTGACGCCGCGCACATTCGATGAATGCCGCAACGGCAAGGCAACGCCGGAGACGTTCTTTCCGAAGCTGGTCGCCGACTTCGGCGCTTCCCGCATCGCCTGGGGGTCCAACTACCCAGCTTCGGAGGGCCCGCTCAAGAACCTGCTGGCGGTTGCGCGCGCTTGCCTTGCGTGCCTGCCGCAGTCAGATCAGGACTGGATTTTCGCCAAGACCGCACAATCGCTCTATCCGGCATTGCGGGACAACCAGTAGACTGATTCCATGGAGCCAATAGCATCGAGCGATCGAGTTCACACCCTCGGGACCTCATCCTGAAGAGGCCGCGCTCTTTAGCGCGGCGCTCCTGAGCTTGTCGAAGGACGAAGGTAGCCGCCGGCACGATCTCGCCTGCGGCCGTCCTTCGAGACGCGCGCTCCTTCGACAAGCTCAGGAGCGCGCTCCTCAGGATCAGGCTGCTGATGGGTGAAATCCGATTCATACCCAGCAGAGAGGGAGGCAGCCGTGTCGAAGCGTGACGACGTTCCTGATCTGAATCGCCGCAATTTCTTCAAAGGAGCGACGCTGGCCGGCGCTGCGGCCCTGTCGGCGCCGCTCGAGGCCGGCGCCCAGAATGCGGCGCCGCGTCCGGGCGTGCCTCTGCCGAACCGCGTCGCGGAAACCGCCGTGCCGGCGGCCCTGGAGGTCCTCACGGAGGGGCGCAGCGGCAGCGACTTCATGGTCGACTGCCTGAAGAGTCTCGGCCTTGAGTACATCGCGGCCAACCCCGCTTCAAGTTTCCGCGGGCTTCACGAATCGCTGATCAACTACGGCGGCAATGTCGGACCCGAATTCCTTACCTGCTCGCACGAGGAAATCTCGGTCGCGATGGGGCACGGCTATTTCAAGATCGAGGGTAAGCCGCTCGGCATGCTGGCTCACGGCACAGTAGGGCTGCAGCACGCCACCATGGCGCTCTACAATGCCTGGTGCGACCGCGTGCCTGTCTACATGATCGTCGGCAATGTCCGCGACGTGCAGATGCGTCGCCCAGGCGTTGAGTGGAATCATACGGCGCAGGACGTCGGCGTCATCGTCCGCGACTACGTAAAGTGGGACGACTATCCGGCCTCGCTTCAGCACTTCGCGGAATCCGCCGTGCGAGCCTACAAGTTCGCCATGACGCCGCCGACGCTCCCGGTGCTGCTCGTCGCCGATGCCGAGTTGCAGGAAGACCCGGTGCCGGAGGACTTGAAACTGCGGATACCGAAGCTGCCGCAGGTCGCCTATCCGCAGGGCGATCCGGCGGCAGTCGCCGAGACAGCACGCCTGCTGGTCAACGCGGAAAACCCGGTCCTTATAGCCGACCGCTATGCGCGCACCGCCGCCGGAGCAAAGCACCTGGTCGAGCTTGCCGAGGCGCTGCAGTGCCCGATTATCGATACCAGCGGCCGGCTGAACTGTCCGACCCGGCATCCGCTCAATCAAAGCACCCGCGCGCGTTCGCACATCGCCCAGGCTGACGTCATCCTCGGGCTTGAGATGAGCGATTTCTGGGCGCTCCTCAACTCCTATCGCGATCAGCTCCACCGCAGTTCCCGGCCGATCGTCAAGGCCGGCGCCAGGACGATAAGTCTCGGCAGCGGCGATCTCTACATGAAATCGAACTTCCAGGATTTCCAGAGATTCGCGGATATCGACCTCGCGATCGCGGCCGACGCAGAGGCGACGATGCCGGCGCTGATCGATGAGGTCAGGCGCCGGGTGAACGGCGAGCAGAAGGCGGCTTACGAAGCGCGCGGCAAGAAGCTTACCGCCAGCCATCGCGCCGACTTCGAGCGGGCCCGCGTCGATGCGACCTACGGCTGGGATGCAAGCCCGATCACGACCGCGCGGCTGTGTATGGAAGTGTGGGCCCAGATCAGGGGCGAGGACTGGTCGCTGGTGTCGCCGACCGCATCGGTGAGCTACTGGCCGCAGCGGCTATGGACCATGGAGAAGCCCTACCATTTCCTTGGCGACGGAGGCGGCATGGGAATCGGCTATTGCGCCTCCGCGGCGACCGGAGCGGCGCTTGCCAATCGCAAGCACGGCCGGCTGTCGGTGTCGCTGCAAAACGACGGCGACCTCTTGATGACAATCGGGGTGCTGTGGACCGCGGCCCATCACAATATCCCGATCCTCCACGTCATGCATAACAACCGCGGCTATCACCAGGAGCTTATGCACGTGCAGCGCATGGCGAACCGCCACATGCGCGGCATCGACCGGCCGCATATCGGCACCACGCTGCGAGATCCTTTCATCGATTACGCAAAGATTGCGCAGGGCATGGGGGTGCAGGCCATCGGCCCGATCACCGACCCGAAGGATCTCGCACCAGCGCTCAAACGCGCGATCGCCATCGTCAAGAGCGGCGAACCCGCTCTCGTCGACGTGGTGACCCAAGGCCGATAAGAGAAGCTCGTAGAGCGATTTCATGAAACCGATCCACATGCACGGCCTTGTCATTCCGGGGCGTTGCCGAAGGTGGCGAACCCGGAATCCATAGCCCTCGGCCGATGGTCATGGATTCCGGGCTCGCGGGGCTAGAGCCCGCGCCCCGGAATGACACCGATACGATTCGAATTTCTGAAATCGCTCTACTCCGATGATAGAAGCTGCAATGGGGAGAAGCGCGATGATGACTAGGCTTGTGAACATTTCTCTCGTCCTCGCCGCAGCCGCGTGGGTGCCCTGTGCCAGGGCTCAGGACGCCCCCGGCGGGGATGCTATCCGGGGCAAACAGCTCTACATGACGGACGGGTGCTCCTCTTGCCACGGCACAGTCGGCCAAGGGGGCGGCGGACGCACCGGCGGACTGCGCCTCGCCCAAATGCCGATCCCGTTCGCCGCGTTTCTCAACCAGCTTCGGCATCCGGCCAATGAGATGCCGCCCTATGTGGCGGCGGTCCTTTCGGATCAGGACGCGAGCGACATTTATGCTTACATTGCGAGCCTGCCGCCTCCGCCAGACGCCAATACAATCCCTGCCCTCAATTGACGCTCGCGATTCGGACCTCGCAATGGCGCGCTTCAATATGCGGAACTAAAGACCAATGATCATCACGGACTCAGGACTCCACATCTGGCGAGCCGAAACCCCCGACCGCCCATGGCAGCCGGGGCGCACGGCGCATCTCGATACCCCGATCGGATATGAAGATCTGAGCGCCAGGATGGCGGAGGCCGGCGTCGACCGCGCAATCTTGATTCCGCCCTCGTGGGAAGGTGAGCGTGTCGATTACTCCCTTGAGGCAGTCGCTCGCTATCCTGAACGCTTCGCCATCATGGGCCGGTTGCCGATCGAGCGGCCGGAGGCGCGCAAGATGCTTGAGACCTGGAAGAATCAGCCCGGCATGCTTGGCGTGCGGCTGACCTTTCACCACGAGTGGGACCGGCCCTGGATGACGGATGGCACGGCAGAGTGGTTCTGGCCAGCGGCAGAGCGGCTTGACATTCCGGTCATGCTCAACGCGCCGACATTGCAGGCCGAGGTCGGGAAGGTCGCGGCGCGGCATCCGCGCCTGCGCCTGATCATGGACCATATGGGGCGGGTGAAAGGCACAAAAGACGACGAACTCGCGCCCGCCATTGATGCGACCGTCACGCTCGCGAAGCTTCCGAACGTGTTCGTCAAGCTCACTCTGGTACCGACCTGCTCCTCCGCCCCCTATCCGTATCGCAACATTCATAAGTACGTGCAGCGGCTGATCGAGGCGTTCGGTCCGCGCCGCACGTTCTGGGGGACAGATCTGTCGGCGATGTTGAGCCGGTCGAGCTGCACGTACCGGCAGGCCGTCACCATGTTTACCGAGGAGATGCCGTTCCTCTGCAAGGATGACATTGAATGGATCATGGGGCGCGGGCTCGCCCAATGCCTGCCGTGGCCTGCGAAGTGACAGGGCCCGTGCAGCAGGCGTGGGCGCACTTCAAAAAATGAGCGGCGCGATCATCGCTACGCCGATAGAGAAGTCATGAACAACGGGTGCGGGAGCGCGGCCCGGCGTCAGCAAGTCCGTCGTTCGATCGAGTGTGCAACAAGCTCGATGTCGGCGGCGCATCCTTTCGATTCATATTCGCCCGAAAAGCCGTGCTCATGGCTCGCCGCTGCTTCCAGCCTATTAACCTGGAACAATTATCGAGGTAATTGCGAAGGAATATTTGTCTTTTCCGGGATCAATGCTGAATCGGCGATAACGAGGCTGATTGCCCGTCTTCACTCCACACAGACGGAGAAAACACCATGACTATCACCATGTCTCAAACCGTATCCCGGGAGGCCAACTATGGCTGGTTCGCCGACGCCATCGGCGGCACCGCTGCCGCCGTATTAGCGATCATAGGTCTCGCCGGGGTTCGTCCTGAAATGATGGTCGCCACAGCGACAATCATCTTTGGCGCCGCCTTGCTGATTGAAGGCGGAACAATGCTGACAGAGTACGCCGGCCTGACCTTCCCGGCAGGGGCAACCGAAGCGGTTACCCATGAATTCAGTGGAGGCAGCCTTTCTGCCGTGCTCGCCGCAGGTGTCGCGGGGATCGTACTCGGAATCCTCGCCCTGATTGGCATCCAACCCGCTGCTCTGACCGCGATCGCCGCAATTGTTTTCGGCAGCGCGCTCGTTTTCAGCAGCAATGCTATCTGGCATTTGCATCGGCTGAGGCACGCCCATGCCCCTGACAGGGAATGGCGCTCGGGGAGCGAGATCCTGGCCGCCGAGATGGCACACGGTTCAACCGGAATGCAAGCGCTCGCGGGCCTCGCCGCCATTGTGCTGGGAATCCTGGCGCTCATCGTCACCAGTTCCGGCGTGTTGACCTTGACGGCGCTGCTCGTGGTCGGCGCAATGCTTGTCTTGACCGGAAGCGCGGCAAGCGAGGCCGTGTTGAGTCTCATGCGGCCCGATACCGAGACTGCCAAGAGCTCGTCATTTCACCCTGCCGAATAGGCACGCACGCCGTTGCAATGGGTTAGCCGGCTCGGCCCCTGGCGCCGCAGTTTCTAATCTTGCGCCAGGGGCGAACTTGATCGCGGTGCGCAACCGCGGAGCCAAATCTTCAGCCAGCGGACGTTCCCGCCCGCAGCAGGTGATAGCTGAGTTCGCCCGGGTCGGCGAGATCGGGGACCCGCCAGCCGTCGATGCCATATTCGGCCATGCATTCCTCGGCAAATCCCTTGAAGCGGTCGGCGTTGCCAGACGCCTGCGCGCCGAACAGGCAGTAGCGGCGGATTTCCTCGGTCGAGCCGCCATAGTTGATCTCGTAGAGCTCGTGCCGGCCGCCGAATTCCGTCGCCATGCAGTCCCACAGGAGCTTGAGAAGCTTGACCCGCTCCTCCGCCTTGTAGCCGTTGGAGCCGCGAAGATACTGGTCGAGATAGGGCCGTATCTCCGGGTTCTTGAAGTCGCTGGCGTGCGAGTTGAGATAGATGAGGCCCGACGCGACCGTCTGCTCGATCAGGTATTTGATCCGCGTATACGCCATCGTGGCGACGATCTGATAGGCGTTGCCGGGATCCATGTTGGGCAGCAGGTAGTCGCCGATCCAGGGCCGCGGATCGCGCACCATGGCATCGGATAAGCCCCAGAACAGGTTGCGCCAGGCGATGACCTCGCCGACATTCGCCTGAACGCCGCGATAATCCTTGGTGCCCGCGGCCTCGGTCGCCTTCAGGAGGAGGCCAGAGATGAAGTCGAGCTTGACGGCCAGCCGCGTGCAGCCGTGGACGACGAACCGCGGCAGGAATCCGGTGCGCGGGAAGAAGTTGTTGGCCTTCTCCACATCGCCGTAGACGAACACGTTCTCCCACGGCACCAGCACCTTGTCGAGGATGAAGACCGCATCATTCTCGTCGAGACGGCTCGACAGCGGGTAGTCGAACGGGCTTCCCATTGCGGTTGCAGCCATCTCGTACGAAGCGCGGCAGATGAACTTGACGCCCGGCGTATTGGTCGGGACCATGAACACCACGGCGAATTTCCTGTCCTGTACGGGAATCAAGCCGTGGTGGGCGACGAAGGTGTAGTTCGTTAGCACCGATCCGGTCGCCACGACCTTCGCTCCCGATACCACGATCCCGGCATCGGTCTCCTTCTCCACATGGCAGCAGACATCGCCAACCTCGTTTGGAGGGCAGTGCGAGATCGAGGAAGTGCCGTGCATTTCCACGGTGGCGCCGTGGCAGCCGTGGTTCATCCCGAGGCAAGCAAATCCCGGCGGCGGCCCGCCGGCCTGGAAGCCGTTCAGCTACACCTACCACTTCTTCTGGGGCCTCGAAGACGTCATCGCGGTCTACACCAACATGTGGGGCCAGTTGCAAACCAACAGATCGGTTGGCGGACTGTTTCCCAATGATGGCGACGGCAATGCCTGGGGCGACAAGCAGGTCGGCTTTCCCCCGGTCCTTGAGAAGCTGGGCTATCGGCTCACCGACCCAGGACGCTATCAGAATCTCATCGACAGCTTTTCGGCTCAGATCGGCGCATTCAAGGCGGCCAATTGCGAGATCATCGCCGGCGTGGTGCTGCCGCCGGACTTCACCACGTTCTGGAAGCAGGCCTTGCAGCAGGGCTTCAAGCCGAAGATCGCCTCCATCGGCAAGGCGATACTGTTTCCCGTCGCCGTAGAGGCGCTGGGCCGCGACGGCAACAATTTCTCATCGGAAGTGTGGTGGTCGCCGAGCCATCCGTTCAAATCATCGCTCACCGGCCTGACGGCGCAGGCGCTTGCCAGCGCCTATGAGGGCGCGACGCGCAAGCAATGGACGCAGCCGATCGGTTTTATTCACGCGCTGTTCGAGGTCGCGACCGATGTGCTCAAGCGCACCGCGCAGCCTGGCGACGGAAAGGCGACGCTGGCAGCGATTGCGGCGACCAACCTCGATACCGTGGTCGGCAAGGTGGCGTGGAATGGCGCCAATCTGCCGCCCTTCGCGGCAAAGAACGTCGCCAAGACGCCCCTTGTCGGCGGTCAGTGGCGCATCAAGGACGGCAACAAGTACGAGATCGTCATCACCGATAACAAGACCGCGCCTGTCATTCCGGTTGGCGGCAAGATGGAGGCGATCGGGTAGGCGCCAATGACGGATAACCGGCCCATTTGCTTTCCCCTCTCCCGCAAGCGGGGGCCAATCATCGGCGTCATCGTCTTTTATCTGTTGCAGACCTATCTCGCGGGCTTCGGGAGCTGGTACCTGATTCTGCTTGGCGGGCTTGCGATCGCGACCATGCTGTTTGCGCCAAAAGGAATCTGGGGGCACGTTTCGCAGCGCTTCGGCATCGTGTGTTCCCGGTGCAGCGGCGCATCGCGTCGCCTGCCAACCTCGGCCGCGAGCGGGGGAGCGGCCGCCCTTGACACCAAGCTGTGCTCTCCACTCTAAAACGAGGCTTTGAGGCTGCCGTAATCGCGCCAGCTTGGTGCTTCTGAGCGCTCCTTCGCGCCGCCACTGCGGATCGACATGCAACGCCGCGCCGGCTTTCAACAGCGGTTTGCGGATGTGGTAATTTCCTTCCCGCCAATCGAGGGAGAATGCACATGATCTTCAGCGAGCTCATCAAACGGCTGACTGCAGTGCTCCTTGCGCTGATGGCGTTCTCTGCCCCGGCGGCGCTGCCGGCGGAGGCCAACCCGAATGTCGCCGTCCTCGCCTTCGGATTGTTCGGGGCCCAAAGCGTATTTAAGAGCGAAGCGACGGGCGCCGCCAGCATCATCGCCCAACGATTGGGAGCCAACCCTGTCATCGTACGCGCCAATACAAAAATTCGCGACGACGTGACCGTTGCATCGATCGGCGATGCATTGGCAGCCGCAGGCCAAAGCATGGACCGGGAGAACGACGTCATGGTCGTGATCTTGACGTCGCATGGTTCGCAGGCCGGAGTTGCGGTGCAGGCCGGCCGGCGGTTGGAGATCCTCTCGCCCGCCGATCTCGCAGGAATGTTGAACCGTTCGGGCGTGCGGCACCGTGTGGTGATTATTTCGGCATGCTATTCAGGGGTTTTCCTCAGGCCCCTTGCCGATGACGACACCCTGGTGATCACCGCGGCCGACGCCGATCATTCATCATTCGGTTGCCGGGACAAGGTCAAGTGGACCTATTTCGGCGACGCTTTCTTCAACAAGGCGCTGCGCCATGCGGCCGATCTGAGAAGCGCGTTTGCGGAGGCGCGCACGTTGGTGAGCCAGCGCGAAATGCGCGATGGCTTTCCTTCTTCGAACCCGCAGATCGCCGGAGGCAAGAATATCGAACTTGTGCTTGGGGGAGACGTTCGGCAGGGCCGCAACGGATCATCGCCTTGATGTTTTGGTCAATCGCATCCGTCCACCTGGGGATCGCGGGCGTCTCGCCCCGCCCCCAACCCTCCCCTCGCCGCTTGCCGGGAGGGCAGGGCGGGGGAAGAACAAGCGGTGAAAGAGGCGGGCGGGACGCCCGCGATACCACGCGGCTGGCGCGCGTGCGCTGCCTCATTCCAGCTTGATGCCGGATTCCCGGATGATCGGCCACCACTTCTCGGCGTCGGCCTTTACCAGCGCGCCGAGCGCCTCGGGCGTCTGTCGCTCGCGGGGAAAAATCTCCAATCCCAGAGCGCTGAAGCGAGATCGTACGGCAGGATCGGCCAGCGCTTCTACGGCGGCTGCGTTGAGCTTATCCACAATGTCTCTTGGGGTGCCCTTGGGCGCAAAAAACCCGAACCATGTGGAGGAGTAGAGCGCCGGCAATCCCATCTCGCCTACGGTCGGCATATCGGGCGCCGCCATGAGGCGCGTTTCGCTTGTCACCGCATAAGCTTTGATGCTGCCGGCGCGCATCAGCGGCAACTGCACCGGCAGGTCGAACGACAGGTCGATCTGGCCGGCGACCAAATCCTGCATGGCGGGGGCAGTGCCGCGATAGGGCACCAGGGTAAAATGGGTCCCGGTCTCTTTCTGAAAGAGCGCCGTTACCAGATGGACGCCAACCGTAACGATGGCCGCCGACGCCTTGTCGGAATTCGCCTTCAGCCAGGCGATCAATTCCTTAAGATCGTTCGCCGGCATGGTTTTCCTTGCAAATATCACGTAGGGCGTGGCGACCAGCGGCGTGATCGGCTGGAAATCATTCACTACGTGGTAGGGAAGCGAATAAAGCGCGCCGTTTTGCACGTGCCCGCCGAGGAAGCCGAGGTCAATCGTGTAGCCGTCGGGCTGCGCGCGTGCGGTACGGCCGACACCGATGCTGCCGTTCGCTCCTGCGATGTTCTCGATGATGATGGGTTGCCCGAGCGGCCCCCTCATCCGGTCCGCCAGGACCCGCCCCACCACATCCACATTGCCGCCGGGAGGAAACGGGACGATCATCGTGATCGGGCGCGACGGGTAGGTTTGCGCTGCTGCTCCGCAGACCGGCGTGCACGCCAGCACGCCGGCGCCGCCGAGCTGCAGGAACGCGCGGCGCGGAAGGCCCTCTGTCATCTGTCGTCCGTCATCGGTCTTCCGATTCCCTACCCGGCAAACACTTCCGGCGTTGTGTCGATGATCGTTGTGCGGCGCAGATCGCGTACGTGATCCGTCACGTCGAAAGGGGTGGCGCGGTGCATGGTGCAGCGGTTGTCCCAGATCACCAGGTCGCCGACCCGCCACTTGTGGCGGTACACGAACTGCGGCTGCGTGGCGAATTCCATCAGCTCGGCAAGCAGCGCCCGCCCCTCCTCGATCGGCATGCCGATGATGTGCGATGCGTGCGCCGCGATATAGAGCGCCTTGCGCCCCGAGCCGGGATGCCGGCGGACGACCTGGTGCCGCGCGGACGGGTGCGACTTGCGCTCTTCCTCGGTCGGCACGTAGCCGCCGAGCCTGGCGCGCGAGTGCCATAGGGAATGCTCGGCGACCAAGCCTTCGAGCCTCCTCTTCATTGCCTCAGGCAAGGCATCGTAAGCGGCGCGCGTGTCGGCAAATTCCGTATCGCCGCCGGCGGGCGGCACCGCTTTGGCATGCAGCATCGACCAGGTGGCCGCCTCGCGCCGGAAGGAGCTGTCGGTATGCCAGAGTTCGTTCCCCCGCATGAACGCCGCGCGCGGGTTGTTCTCACCGAGGATAGCGCCGCTTTGGTCAAGATTGGAGATGTCGAATATTTCCCTGTGCTTTATGCGCGCATTCGCTGGGACCTCTCCGGGTTTTCGCCCAATGCCGGGCGACATCTCAAGCGGCCCGTAGCACCGCGAAAAGGCGATCTGCTGCTCGTCTTCCAGATGTTGATCGGGCAGCACGCAAACCGCGTACTCGTCCATCGCGCGCTCGATCGCCCGCTGCGTGCCTTCGTCGATGGGCTTGCTCAAGTCGACGCCGGTGATCCTGGCGGCGAAGAGCGGATGAAGCGGCGTGGCAACGAGGTCCATGATGGGCGTCTCCTGGCTCAAGATTGCTGAGCGCGCGATTGCGAGTTGGCGTCAACTTTACCCTAAACCGAGGCCGCAGGCGCGCTTGAGTCGCAGCAAACCCGCCGCCGGCTTCGCCTTTGCAAGGGGGGTGAACGGTCTCGTTGGCGCTCCGCTCATCCGACTGCCGCCAGCCTGATAGAACTGCGCCATCGGGTCAGCGCCCGGCGGACTCGGTGCGCGCAGCGACGCGGGTGAGCTCGCTGCGCAGGCTCGCGAGCTCCATCGCGACGTGGGATGCCGCGGCGAGATCGTCGGCCATTTCTTGGCGTGACTGGTTCATGATCGCGCGCGCATGGTCCGTAAGCCGTGCTGCGAGCACGCCCAAATCGACGGTGGCCGGCGCTTGCAGCCTGGCGGCTGCGCGCTCGATTTCAAAGAGGCTCTGCAAGTGTCGGCGGGCGCAGGCGAGTTCACGCAACGCCGTCGCGGCGGCTTTCAAATCGCGCTGCAGCTCCGGTTGATCTGAGAACAGCCTCGACACGCCACGGGACAGGAGGCGATCCGCAAGGCTTTGCAGCTCGGTGACGGTTAGCTTTCGCGTGCCGCCATTGGTAGGCTCGGAATCGATCTGTGACATGGGTATCTCCATGTTGCGGGTCAAAGGCTCGGCAAGGTGTTCGTCGCGCCTTGCCGGGCCGCCGGCCGAGTGGCCGAGGTGGAGGCAGGCTATTACACAATCATTGATTGTGCAATAATTGATTGAGTGTAATTGACATTGCAATCTATTTGGACGATAAAACGGGGCAGCCGGTCGGGTTCCCGTTGGCTCACGCGAAGGAGCTGACAGCCGGGCACGGGCGCAGTCGATAACAACAGCAGTCGATAACAACAGAGGTGCTTTCGCCGGCGCAAAAGGGCCCGATTGTTCGAACGGGCCGCAGTGGTCTGCTGAAATTCTCAAACGCAGAGGTCTCGCAGTGACGACGCACCCTGATCGACGCCAAAGCCACGTGGATGGGCCTGCTGCCGCAAACGATGCCGAGATGCCCTTGCTTGCGCCTAACCCTGCGTCGGCCCTTCCTGTCCGGATCGCGAAGGGGAGACCTGTTCCGCCTTGGCTGCAACGCTCAAGCCATCCTGCCTTTTTCGGCGTCGACGTCGAAATAGCGGAAGCCGGTGTTGAGCTCTTGAGGACACCTGCTGCAAGGGAGCCAGGCTACGCGGTTTCCTATGCGGCGCTCAGGATTGCGCCGGTATCGCCGATGAGGCCGGGCGAGTGCCTGATTCGATACAAGGGCGGCCGCAACGCATTGCGCGTCCACGGCATCGGTCGGGTGATCTATGACGGCGGACCGGGCACGGTGCGTTGGGTCGAAGACGGCGACGATCTGCTCCTCATGGCAGCACGCGACCCGGCCGATCGGAACGCATCGCCGTCGATCCTGGCGGATGACCCAGCCGCAGACGCGTGAGGTGACCAAGCGCTATTCCCCGGATCGTTCCAAACATGCCCGTTAATTGGGATGCCTCTTTCCGCACTTGACCATCACCGGCGGCGTCAGCGGCATTCGCGCCGCGATTGCGGACCTCGGTTCGGGGCCGGGCGCGTACGAGAGTCCTTCGTCCGCCCACACGGTCATGCCTCCGATCATCGCCTTCACGCGCTTGCCGAGCTGAGAAAGTTGGAGCGCGGCCTTGTCCGCGCCGTTGCAATGCAGCCCGGCGCAGCAAACGACAAACAGCGTGTCGCTGGCCATTCGGCCAGTTTGCTTTCGCTGAACTGCCCGCTAGGCACGTTGCATGCGCGGCGCATGCGCCTTTCTACAGAGTTCGCTGCGCACGTCGACAGAACAAAATCTTGCCTCGGCACGCATCGCCTCGCGAACGTCCCGGCAGACGCTCTCGAGGGCGAGGCCGCGCGCATAAAATTGCCGGATCGTCTCGGGCGACGCGTTTGCCGTGTCGGACACGTGACTTGGCATTCCAGCCGATGTTTGACGCTGCGCTCCCTATTGCCTTCGTTGCGCCGGTCGGAGCCTCTGCGCAGAGCCATGAGCACGCAGCCTCTATGCCCGGACAGTGCGAAGGCGGGGTCGCCTATTGGGCGGTGTCCGATGGCCCGGCCGACGAACTCAACAAATTCGCCGAATTGTTTGGCACGGCGGCGCCGGATTAATGAACAGTTGCAAGCTTGCTTTGCTACTCCCGAAAAGCACGACCCTATTGAAATCAAGGCGCATGTGCCGTCCGGCGGCCAAGATCCGGATTGCCGCGTCAGCGACGAGGGAGCAAAATGCGCCGAAATGGCGCGCCTGCCTCGGGCCGGTTCTCACAACTGTGACTTGCCGGTGATGGTCCTGCTGGTGATGGTAATGCGCGCCTGTCCGACCTCCTCCGTACTCCTCCCGCATGCCGGGGGGGTAAAGGAGGGTATATTTCGAGGGAGCACCCATGCACATCATGCGCCGTCGCGGCTGGGAACTGCCGGAGCACATGGCGACCCCAGAACATCTGTTCTTTGATCGACGCGCCTTCCTGCAGGCGGCCGGCCTCATGGCCGCAACGCTTTCGCCCGCCGCCGCCATGGCGCAGCGGATAGCTGATTTGCCGGATCCCACGAGCGACCTCTATCCGGCGAAGCGCAACGAGAAGTTCAAACTTGATCGTCCGATCACAGACGAGGCGATCAACACCAACTACAACAATTTTTACGAATTCGGCTCCTCGAAATCGATTGCCCGCGCCGCCCAGGCGCTGCGATTGCGGCCGTGGACCATCAAGATCGAGGGCATGGTGGAGAAGCCGCAGGAAGTCGGTATCGACGATCTCATTCGCAAGATGCCGCTGGAAGAACGGCTCTACCGCCACCGCTGCGTCGAGGCGTGGGGCATGGCGATCCCCTGGACCGGCTTCCCGCTTGCCAAACTGGTCGACCTCGCCAAGCCCACCTCGTCCGCCAAATACGTGCGGATGGAAACCTTCCTTGACAAGAATATGGCGTTCGGCCAGCGCGCCCCCTATTATCCGTGGCCCTATGTCGAAGGCGTCACCATGGCGGAGGCCATGAACGATCTCGCCTTCGTCGTCACTGGCGCCTATGGCAAGCCGGTGTCGAAGTCCCAAGGCGCGCCGCTGCGGCTGGCATTGCCGTGGAAATACGGCTTCAAGTCGATCAAATCGATCACGCGGGTCATCTTTACCGACCAGCGGCCTAAGACCTTCTGGGAAACCTTGCAGTCATCCGAATATGGTTTCTGGGCGAACGTCAATCCGCAGGTCCCTCATCCACGCTGGAGCCAGGCCACCGAGGAGGTGATCGGCACGGGTCAGCGCCGCCCGACCCTGCTGTTCAACGGCTACGGCGAGTTTGTCGCCGACCTCTACAAGGACCTGAAGGGCGAACGCCTGTGGGCATGAAGTTGATCCGGTAGGGTGGGATGAGCGCCAGCGAAACCCGCCAACAGCCTCGCCCTGGAAGGCCCTGATAAGTTTGCTGCGCTCAACCCATCCTACAGCACCGGGGCTCGGCCCTCACCCGGTGTATTCCAGAATGTGCATGCCGGCGCCGGCGCGGTCGATGAGGTAGAGGCGGCCGTGCTCATCGGCGCCGATGTCGTTTGACTGGATGGCGTCCTGGCCGTCGGGCAGTTCCGGCACATAGCAGCCAAGCTCCTTGGGCCGCAGCACATCGCTCACGTCAACCGCGCGCAGGCCGGCATTGAAATAGGTCAGGAACACGATATTGGCCCACGGACCCTCGGTCGTGATGTTTTCCAGGATGTTGTGCGCCCCGAAGCGGCCCGGCCGATTGAAATACTTCTCCCGCTCGGGGAAAAACGTGGCGATCGGGATCGGGTTGGACTCGTGGCGCGCGTCGACGATCCACATGAACTGGCTGTCCCAGTATTTCTGCCGCGCGCGCGCCTCGTCGGTGACGACCAGATAGGGCCTGTCGCCGATCGGCCAGCAGGTGTGGGTCGAGCCCGGAAACGGCGGCGACCATTGCACATGACCGACAAGCTCCATGTTGCGCAGGTCGGTGCAGTCGATGATCGAGATGCCGCCGCCCCACCAGGCGCAATACATGCGGTTCCCGCGGATCATCGGCGGGCCGTGCAGCGTAATGGCGCTTTCGGCCGGCATCGGATCATTGCCCTCGCCGTTGCCCTCGCTCTTCTGCCACGGCAGCCCCCAGATGCTGATGACTTCGGGCTTGAGCGGATCGCGGATATCGAGGGTCCAGATCACCCGTTTGTTCCAGCCCGGCGCATCGTTCGGCAGGAACGCGAGGCCGCGCTTGTTGTCGACGCCGAAGCGGTGAGGACCGCTCCCGGGCGTGTCGTAGAAACCGACTTCGCGCGGCTCGTCCGGCTTGCTGATGTCGAAGATGAAGAGCCCGGCGCGGGCGTTCTTGCCCTTGTCGCCAACCAGCCGCTCAGAATTGACGTAGAGATGATGATCGCCGACCACGCGCACCTTGTGGCAATGGACGCCGGGCGGCGCACGGAACTCGTACACCTTCTTCGGATTGCGCGGGTCGCGCACGTCATGCGCCGTAAAGCCCTCCGGTCCGTCGTAGCTCGCGCCGCCGACCGCCCCCACATAGGCGTAGCCCTTGTGCACTTCGACGATGCTGCCGCCGCCCCAGGCGGCGCTGCGGTCGTGGCCAAGCAGTTTGAAGCCTTTGGCTTCCTCGGGCTGGCGTGATGGCATTGGCGTTTTCTCCTGTTGGGATAGATTGCTTAGAATGATTGAGAGGGAATCGTTGGTCATTCCGGGACGGCCCGAAGGGCCGGGCCCGGAATCCATACTCGCTGTCCGTGCCTGTGGATTCCGGGCTCGCCGCTTGCGCGGCGCCCCGGAATGACGCGCGTGTTTTCACTCCGCCCATTCAATCTGAAAACACCGGCGGCTGATAGCGCCCGCCGATCGCGGGCTGGCTGTGGCCCAGGCCCGGCAGCTCCCACACGCCGGCGCCGCCGGGATTGCGGTCGGCGCTGATGTGGGCGTCGATCAGGCAGGGCCGCCGGCTCGCGATGCCGGCGCGCACGGCATCGCCGAGATCGGCGGCGCGGTCGATGTGCACGCCGTCGATGCCGGCCGCGCGCGCCATGGCGGCGAAGTCGGGATTGTAGGGCGCCCCCGTGTCAGGATGCTTGAAGTCGGTTGCGAGTTCGCGGCCGTCGAGATAGCCGCGCTGCAGACCGCGGATCGACGCATAGGCGTAGTTGTTCCACACTACCCAGACCACGGGGATCTGGTATTCGACCGCGGTGCCAAGCACGCTCGCATGCATGAAGAAGGCGCCGTCGCCGCATACCGACACGCAGGGCCGGTCGGGCGCCGCGAGCTTCGCCCCGAGCGCGCCTGCGACCCCGAAGCCCATCGGGCCGAACCCCATTGAGCCGATGAGCGAGTCCGGCCGCTTCGGCTTGCAGAACTGGAGGAGCCAGTTGTGGTGCACGCCGATGTCGCTCACCAAAATCCCATCCTCGGGCAGAGCCGCGTCGATTTCGCGCGCGGCGCGTTGCGGATTGATGGGCGAACTGTCGTCCGCGAAGCCTGGCGCGATGAACGCCTCCCATTCCTTGCGATAGCCCGCGATGGCGTCGAGCCATTCGGCGCGAGCCGCCGTATTGACGGCTGCGAGCCTGCGCGCCGCAACCTCGGCAAGAACCTGGCGCAGGAACGTGCGCACATCGGCCATCAGGCCGAGCGCCACCGGATAGTTGCGGCCGATCTCGTCCGGATCGATGTCGACGTGGATGAGCTTGGTCGGTGGAATCGTGAACGAATAGCCGGGAAGCCACGAGCTTGAGGTGCGATCGTCGAAGCGCACGCCGAGCGCCAGCAAAACGTCGGCCTGCCGGGCCGCGTGGTTCGCCTGATAGGGCCCGTTGCGGGCAACGAGGCCAAGGGCAAGCGGATGCGACGCATCGATGCCGCCGCCGCCGCTCGCCGACCATGCGACCGGAATGTTGAGCGTCTCGGCCAGCGCCTTGAGGTCGGCAGCGGCGCCGCCATATTTCACACCCTGGCCGATCAGAATAACCGGGCGCTCGGCCGTCACCAGCATGTCGACGGCCTTGGTCACGCCCTCCGGATCGGCGCCGCACCGGCACGAGATGTTGCCGCTCCATCCTTCCGGATTCGGCGTCTCTTCGGCAGCGGCTTCGCGGAATACATCGAACGGAACATCGAGCACGACGGGCCCGGGCCGCCCCGTCACCATGGTTTTCCACGCCTGTCGCACCGCGAGCGGCACCATCTCGCCGCGCGTTGGCTGGAACACGCGCTTGCAATAGGCCCGCACGGTTGAGGGGAAATCCGCCTGGTAATGGCGGTACAGCTCCTGGAATGCGCCGCGATTAAATTGGCTGGTCGGGATATTGCCGGTGACGGCGAGAAACGGCACCGAATCGAGAAACGAGTTGCCGAGCGCGATCGGCAGGTTCGCGGAGCCGGGGCCGCAGGACGTGAACGTCGCGGTCGGCTGCCCCGAGACGCGGTAATACACATCCGCCATGAAGCCGGCGACGGTCTCATGGCGGACCGAAATGGTCTTGATGTCGGCAGAGCGCTCATAAAGCGCATCGATGAACTGGATGTTGCCGTGGCCGCACAGCCCGAACGCATAAGGCACCTTCTGGCGGATCAGGTAATCGACGATCACCTGGGCGCCGTCGAGCATGTTCTTGGTCATCGGGTTCCTCGAAGGGCGTCGGTATTTCTGCCGATGCCGCCGCCGGAAAAAAGGCTGACGTATTCATGCGATTATGCGGGGGCTTCGGTCAACCTCGGAACGCTTTGCGACCATCCATGCGAGAATTGCGCTTCGTTTTCGGGGGTGTCTTGACGGCCGCGCTGAGCGCGCTTAGGTTGCAGCAATCAGGACGTTATGGGGGGTCTGGCGAAAGCTGGTAGACGCGACGCCCTGAAAAAGCGTTGAGACGTGAGTCTCGTGTCGGTTCAAGTCCGACGGCCCCCACCGCTCAACGTTTAATCCAAACCCCGGCCCGCCGGGACAACAGCGGGAGATAGGTCTTACAGGTTCATAGGTCTTACAGGTTCATTCGGGTTCAGTCCGCGCTACGTCGGCTCAATGCGTAGAGAGGTCTTACAGGTTCATAGGCTAGGTTCAGGTCTTGCAGGTTCATCGGTCTCGCAGGGTTCGAAGCGATCGGTTTGTTTGAGACTCACGTCGCCCCGCTTCGAGTTTTTCACCACCGATGCAAACACGACCAGGTTAGGCGCGGGAAGGCTGAGAGATACCGCGCCACACTCTCCAACAAAAAGGCGACCTTAACGCGCCCTTCGCTCTCCACATGGCGTCGCGTCACGCCGGGTTCCTCGTGACGAGGCACCCATCCGAGTACGGCCGTATCCACGCCCTGACTGTATCGCAATTTTGATGAACAACTCATGGATATCCGGCCGATTCGCACTGACGAAGATCACCGCGCGGCGCTCGCCGCGATCGAAGCTTGCTGGGGTGCGCCAGAGGGCACCGAGGAGGGCGACAAGCTCGATGTGCTCACCGCACTTGTCGAGATATACGAGGCAAGGCGATGGCCAATCGAAGTCAGTGCAGGCTTTGACCCGATTGACGTGCTCCACTATGCGATTGCGGAGCTAGGCCACACCCGGGCCGAGCTTTCCGAGCTTTTGGGCTCGCGCTCCCGCGCTTCCGAAATTCTCGCGCGCCGCCTTCCGCTGACGGTCGAGATGGTTCACAAGATCAGCGAGGCATGGAAAATTCCGGCTGACCTGCTGGTTCGGCCTTACAAGATCGAACGGGCGGCGTAGGTGGGAGAAGGCGCGGGCAACTTCGGCGGTTGCCTCATTGCGGCGTGCCTTTAGGGTCATACGGTACAATGCCACCTTAAGGCCTTTCCCGCTCCTTCCCTGAGTCTGGCCAGCGTCATTTTTGGCAAAACCAACTGGCCTTAAAACCGGCGTCCAATCAATAGCTTGTACGTATCGCGCAAAACCACCTCAGCCAGCAAAGCGCGCATAGCCTCCGCCGCCTCCCGTTGCTTGTGCCGGGGGCCGCTTATGATTACTTTGGCGACGCGGCGGCTCTACCGCCGGCTGCCTGGGACTCCCGGGAAATCGATGGTTTGCGTGGCTTGCCGGGACTGCGGCGGGCGCCCGGGGCAATTGTGTTCGCTTGGCTGATCGAAATTCAAGGACGGCGCGTGCGTTACATCTCGACCCGAGGCGAGGCTCCGGCGCTTGGCTTCATCGACGTCACCCTTACGGGCCTGGCGCACGATGGCGGCCTCTACGTGCCCGAGACGTGGCCTGCGATCGACGCCGCGACAGTGGCGGGATTCGCCGGCCGCCCCTATGCCGATGTCGCCTGCGAAGTAGTCTCGCGGTTTATAGCCGGCGGGACTGCGGAACTCGCCCGCATGACGCATGACGCTTATGACGCGTTCCGCCATCCGGCGGTGACGCCGCTGGTGCAGCTCGCCCCGAATACGTTCGTGCTGGAGCTGTTTCACGGGCCCACGCTCGCCTTCAAGGATCTGGCGATGCAACTCCTGGCCCGCCTGATGGATCATGCGTTGGCGCTGCGTAAAGAGCGCACCACGATCGTAGTGGCGACCTCGGGCGATACCGGCGGGGCTGCCGTCGATGCGTTCAGCGGCCGTGCGCAGGTGGATCTCGTGGTATTGTTCCCCAACGGCCGGGTTTCCGACGTACAGCGTCGCATGATGACCACCTCCGACCGCGACAATGTTCACGCCATCGCCATCGAAGGAACCTTCGACGATTGTCAGGCGCTCGTGAAAGCAATGTTCAGTCACACGGAGTTCCGCGATCGGGTCCGGCTCTCCGCCGTCAACTCCATCAACTTTGCCCGCATTGCTGCCCAGGCGGTCTATTACTTCGTCGCCGCCGTCGCGCTCGGCGCTCCGCATCGCAAAGTCGCTTTCACGGTGCCGACCGGAAACTTCGGCGACGCGTTCGCCGGCTACGTGGCAGCCCGCATGGGCCTGCCGGTCGAACGGTTCACCATCGCGACCAACGTGAACGACATCCTGCCGCGCGTACTGGCTACCGGCACCTATGAGCCGCGCGAAGTAACGCCGACCGCTTCGCCCGCGATGGACATTCAGATTTCGTCGAACTTCGAGCGGCTGATGTTCGACGCCTGCGGCCGTGATCCGCAGCCGGTCCGCAATGCGATGGCCGCGCTCGCGCAATCGCGCCGGTTTCGCATCGCGGAAAGGGCCCTGACGCAGATGCGGGCTTTCTTCAGCGCCGATCGCGCATTCGAGGACGAAACCGCGGCGGCAATCCGCACCACCCGGCGCGAGACCGGCTATCTGATCGATCCCCATACCGCGGTCGCGGTTGCGGTTGCAGAAAAGGAAAGCCGCGATCCCGCCATCCCGACGGTCGTGTTGTCGACCGCCCATCCGGCGAAATTTCCGGATGCCGTCGAGAAGGCCTGCGGGATTCGCCCGAGGCTGCCCGATTGGCTCGCCGACCTTGCCACAAAACACGAGCGCGTAACCGTGCTGCCGGCCGACCAGCGCGCCGTCGAGAATCACATTCTTGTCCACAGCCGCGCTGCGCGCGAAGGAGTGCCTGCATGAGCGTCGAAGTCACCCGTCTCCCTTCCGGACTGGTCGTGGTCACCGACGCCATGCCGCATCTCCAGACTGCTTCGCTCGGCTGCTGGGTCTCGTGCGGCAGCCGCAACGAGCATCCGGACGAGCACGGCATTTCGCACTTTCTCGAGCATATGGCGTTTAAGGGCACCGCACGGCGCACCGCGCGCCAGATCGCCGAGGAGATCGAGGCGGTTGGCGGCGATCTCAACGCCGGCACCGGCGTCGAGACGACGGCTTACTACGCGCGCCTCCTCAAGGCCGATATCGGCCTCGGGCTTGATGTCCTTTCCGACATCTTGACGCATCCGAGCTTCGACCCTGATGAGATCGCGCGCGAGAAGAATGTCATCGTCCAGGAAATCGGCGCCGTCGACGACACGCCGGATGACCTTGTATTCGAGCACCTGCAGGCCACCGCGTTTCCGGGCCAGCCGGTTGGCCGTTCCATTCTGGGAACCAAAGCGACGGTGCGTTCGTTCGATGCCAAGCGGTTGCGCGCCTATTTGGCCCGCAACTACCGCGCCCCGGGTTTGGTCGTGGCCGCCGCCGGCGCGGTTTGTCATGACCAGGTAGTCGCCGAAGCGGAGCAGAGGTTCTCCGGCTTCGTCGGACCAGCCGCGGCTCAACCTGAACCGGCGCGATTCTGCGGCGGCGCGTTCACCGAGCAGCGCGACCTCGAACAGGTCCACATCGCGCTGGGGCTTGAGGGAGTGGCGCAATGCGATCCCTCAATCTACAGCCTGCAGGTATTTGCAAACGTGCTGGGGGGCGGGATGTCGTCACGCCTGTTCCAGGAGGTCCGTGAGTTGCGCGGGCTGTGCTATTCCATTTACGCGTTCCACGCGGCCTATGCCGACACCGGGATGTTCGGGCTGTATGCCGGGACCGATGCGATCGACGCGCCCGAGCTTATGCGGGTCGTGGTCGACGAGATCGGGACTGCGGCCGACACCATCACGGAGACCGAAATCGCCCGCGCCAAGGCGCAGATGAAGGCCGGGCTGCTGATGGCTCTCGAAAGCTCGGGCGCGCGCGCCGAACAATTGGCGCGGCAGATCATCGTCTATGGCAGGCCTGTGCCGATGGACGAAATCGTCGCCCGCGTGGACGCTGTCACGGTCGAAAGCGCGCGCGCAGCCGGCCGTGCCCTCATCGCGCGCTCGCGGCCGGCGGTGGCGGCGCTCGGCCCATCCGGGCTCGACAGCGCCGCCGCGATTGCCGAGCGCCTCACTCAGAAGGCTGCTTAAGCCTTAAGGTCGCCGCACCATGGCGTTCTTCCGGACCGGCGCATTCGTCGAGACGCTTCTCGCTCTCGAGGGCGAAGAGGTCACTCTGCGCCAGCCGCAGATGTCGGATCACCCCGAATGGGCGGCGCTCCGCGAGAAGAGCCGCGCGTTCCTGGTGCCGTGGGAGCCGATTTGGCCGGCAGACGATCTTACACGCGGGGCATTCCGCCGCCGCCTCAAGCGTTACGCGGAAGACCAGCGCTCCGACCAGGCGTACTCGTTCTTCGTTTTCCGCAATACCGACGGCGCGCTGGTCGGAGGCATTACGTTGTCCAACGTGCGCCGCGGCGTCGCACAGGCCGGCAGCATCGGCTATTGGATCGGCGAGCCTTACGCGCGCCAAGGCCTGATGACGAAGGCGTTGCGCATCTTAATCTTGTTCAGCTTCACGAGCTTGCGCCTGCATCGCCTCGAGGCGGCCTGCATCACGACGAACTTGGCGTCGATAAGGCTCCTCGAAAAATCCGGATTCCAGCGCGAGGGTTATGCACGGCAATACCTCTGCATTAACGGTATGTGGCAGGATCATTTACTCTATGCACGACTCAAAGACGATCCGCCGCATCTTGTCAGATGATATGTCAGCCTATCCTCCCGGCTACGGCTCAGCCCTGCCTTCCCGCCTGGCGGAGACAGGCCGGGACAGCGGTGCTGATGCGAATACGGATTTCACATGATCAATCTGAACCGCAACATACTGCGCGTTCCGGCCATATGGAGACGCCGCAGGGTGGGCAAAGGCGGGCCAAGCCGCAGAAACCCAATGAAGGCCGTCGCGTGCGCCTTTGCCCCCTCCACGCGCGATTCTGAGCGTCTGAAATCCGCTTTAAGGCGGGTGGCGGACGTGGGCGCTCTGCATAAGGAGGCGCTGCGCCTCGCCCACCGCACCCGCCCCCGCTTGCCGGGGAGGGTGGGCTGGGGACTAACCGGCGCGGTTGCGCTCGCGGTTGCGCTCGCGGGGTGCTCCTCGTTTGGGGGGCTGACCGGCAACGATGCGCCCTCTGCTCCGGCGTCCACGGCATCGGCAACGTCGGCGGCGCCGGCGTCCAACACGTCGTTCGCAAGCAGGGTTAAGGCCTTGTTCGCGGGGGATTCGGGAAATTCCAGTTCGCCGGCGCCGCAGCCCGCAGGGGGCTCCGCGGCTGCAGATATCGATTGTCCGAGCGTCGAGTATCGGCAGGGTGCGGCGACCTATGCGGTCAACGCTCCCGGAGCCGAGAGTTCGGCGCTCAGCCTGCGCTACCAGGCGAGCTTCACGCAGACGGCCCGTGAGTGCGTACTAAGCGGCAATAATCTGACCATAAAAGTTGGCGTGCAGGGTCGCGTCGTGGTCGGTCCCGCCGGTGCGCCCAGTTCGATCACCATTCCGCTTCGCTATGCGCTGGTTCGCGAGGGCATAGAGCCTAAGACCTTGTGGACCAAGCTTTTCATGGTTCCGGTCACGATCCCGCAAAATCAGCTCAATCTGCCGTGGCTCCACATTCAGGAGGAGATGACCGTACCGCGCCCGAACCCCAATGAACTCGAAGCTTACGTCATCTATGTGGGATTCGATCCTGAGGGTGCAGCGCCCGCCAAGCCAAGGCCCGCGGCCAAGCCAAAAGGCCGCGCGCCCGCGATGACACAGTGAACCGTCAATTCAGCTTGGCTTTGAGATCGCTGATGCCTTGGGTGACGAGCGCTTCTGCGGCCTCGCCGTGGGTCATCTTGATCAGCATCGCCTCGGCCGCCGCAATGGCGACCTCGGCCGCTGCGGCGCGGACGTCAGCAAGCGCCTGCGCTTCTGCCTGCGCGATCTTCGCTTCCGCCATCCTGGTGCGTCTGGCGATGAACTCCTCGATCTTTACCTGGGCTTCCGCAGCAATGCGGTCAGCTTCGGCCCGGGCATTGAGGATGATCGATTCGGCGGTCATTTCGGCCTCGCCTTGTCTGCGCTGATATTCAGCCAATATGGCTTCGGCTTCCTTGCGGAGCTTGAGGGCTTCATCGAGTTCAGCCTTGATGCGGGCGCTGCGGTCGTCCAGAGCCTTGAGCAGCGTCTGCGGCGCGCCGAGCTTGATCACGATGCCAAGGAAAATCAAAAAGGCGATCAGGACCCAGGTTTCCGGTTCGTAGATGAGATCGATCATCGTGAGCCCTTCAGCGCTCCATGACCGCCTTGACGGCAGCCGCGGCGGCCGCCTGTGACGGCGCCTTCCCGGTCAGCCGCGCCACGATGGCGATGGCCGCTTCCTGCGCGATGCCCTGCACATTCGCCATCGCCGCCGTCTGGGTCGCCGCGATTGCCTGCTCAGCGGCGTTCAGTTTGGCCTGAAGACTGGCCTCCACCGCCCTACGGCGCGCTTCGGCTTCAGCGTTGACCTCGTCGCGGGTCTTCGCGGCGATCGCCTGCGCCCGCGCGCGGGCGTCGGCTAGCGCCTTTTCATAGCGTGCAATCGCGGCGTCCGCCGCATCCTTCATGCGCGCTGCTTCGTCGAGATCGCTCGAAATGCGCTTGCGCCGGTCCGCAATGATCGACCCGACCCGCGGCAGCGCAAGCTTGGAGGCGATGAGATAGAGCGCAACGAAGAAGATCGCGAGCCACAGAAGCTGGGAGCCGAACGTCTCCTTCTGGAACGGCGGGAACCCGCCGCCGTGCTCGGACGGCGGCGTTGCCTCGGTGCCGGTGGCAAGAGTGCCGGTGGCAAGAGTGCCGGTCGAAATGGCCCCGATCAAAAGATTTTCCGCCATGGCGGGCTCCCTGCGCTCCGCGCGCCGCCCTTTAGAGAGCGAACAGCAGCAACAGCGCGATCAGCAGCGAAAAGATGCCAAGCGCCTCGGTGACGGCAAAGCCGAAAATCAGGTTGCCGAACTGGCCCTGGGCAGCCGACGGATTGCGCAGCGCAGCGGCAAGATAATTGCCAAAGATGGTGCCAACGCCCACGCCGGCGCCGCCCATGCCGATACACGCAATTCCCGCGCCGATGTACTTGGCGGCCATTGGATCCATAATCAAACTCCTTTCGACTGCGCTTTCAGAAGACAGGCCGGTCAGTGGCCCGGGTGGACGGCATCGTTGAGGTAGATGCAGGTGAGGATGGCAAACACGTAGGCCTGGAGGACTGCAACCAGAAGTTCGAGCGCAGTGAGCGCGACTGTCATTAGCAGCGGTATGATTGCCCCAAGCCAGCCTGCGAATCCAAATGCTCCCAGCATGGTGACGAAACCAGCGAACACCTTGAGCGTGATGTGCCCGGCCAGCATGTTGGCGAACAGACGTACGCTGTGCGAGACCGGGCGGACGAAGAACGAGAACACTTCAATCAGCACGATCGCCGGGAGGATGTAGACCGGGATGCCCTTGGGCACGAACAGATTGAGGAAGCGCACGCCGTTCTTCCAGAACCCGTAAACGAGGACGGTGAAGAACACCAGCAGTGCCAGCGCGACCGTGACGATAAGGTGGCTCGCCACCGTGAAGTTATACGGGATCAGCCCGACCACGTTCGAAATCAGGATGAACATGAACAGAGAGAACACCAGCGGGAAAAACCGCATCCCGCTTTCGCCGATCGTATTACGAATGGTGTCGGCAACGAACTCGTAGGCGAGTTCGGCAATTGATTGAAGGCGTCCGGGCACAAGCTGGCGTCCCGCCGTCGCCCCGAGCATGAGGGCGGCGGTGAGAGCAACCGCGATCGCCATGTAAAGGGCGGAGTTCGTGAAGGCGAGGTTGACCGGGCCGATCTTGCCAAGCGAAAAGTAGTCGATGATCTGAAATTGACGGATCGGATCGCCCATGTGGCTCCTCTAGTTCCGGTTCCTTCTGGTCCTCGCCCTGGCGCCGCAACCGGCACGCCGCCAGCTCGCATCGTCTCTTCTACTCTCGGGCGGAAGGCCCAGATCCTGCGCCTGCCGCCCGTATCACATTCGCCACGCCCGCCGCAAAGCCGAGCAGCAAAAACACGATCAGGCCCCACGGCGAGATCCCAAGCGCGCGGTCGAGCACCCAGCCGATGGCGGCGCCGACCAAGACTCCGGCCACAAGTTCGCTGGAGAGCCGAAGCCCGCGCGCAAATCCCGACGCATTGGCGGCCGGCTGACCGCCATTTGTTTCGGACGGTTCGCGTGGCCGCTGCCGGCCCAGCCGATCGCCGAGACGTCGGAGCCTCGCTGAAAGGGCGGCCTCGTCGGTTTGGCGCTTTTCCAAATCGTTGCCGTCGCGCGCGTTATCGGCCATCTTGACGCCACCCGCGCGCCGTTGACAATCCGGCTTCCCGCCCCCTCAAGGCCGCGCGGACCATACTTACCGGGTGCAGCCTAGTCAAGAATCTGCGCTCGCACCCTAAGCATTTGGGGCGAAAGGTAATCATGCCTCTTTCGAGCTGCCGCGAATCATTTGGTCGTTCGTTGACGCCGGCTGCGACATGCCGCGGCCGCGGACGGCGCCGGCGCACGTTCCCCCTTCGGTTGCATGCGGTCGGGGACATTATGAGCTTAACCCTTCATGTCATGGCGGTTCTGGCGGTGATTGCGGCGTCAAACATTCCGGTGCTGGCACAGGAAAACTCCGTCGACACTGCGACTAAGCCGTCTCAGCCGCAACTCACCCTTCCCTCCTCCGCAAGCGAGGGAGGGAAGGGCGGCCCGGACCTCAACAATCCTCGGTTCGCGTTTCACCCCATGAATGGCGGATTCCTGCGACTCGATCTTTTTACCGGCGCGATCGCCTTGTGCAGCCAAAATGCGGCTGATTGGATCTGCGTCCCTGGTCGCGACGAGCGCGACGCTCTCGACCGTGAGATTGCGCGGCTTAAGCGCGATAACGCCATCCTGAAAAACACGTTGCTGGAACACGGCGTTCCATTGCCGAATAATATGAAAGCGGCTGTTCCAGCATTTCCTCCCGCCGCCAACGGGGGCGGGAAGGAGAGTGGCGCCCCGGCCGCCGCAGAGGCTGCGCCGCGCCCACCGCAGACGGTGCCGCCTCATGCCCCGGAGCCAGCCGCTTCGGCCAAATCGGGCGAGACGGACCGTGCGTCCCGCGACGACGCTGAGATCGAGCGGATCATGGCCGTCATGGAGAAGGTTTGGCGGCGCCTCGTCGAGATGATGATGAACATTCAGCGCGACTTGCAGAAGAAAGGATGAGCCCCCAATTCAGGGATCAGCTGACGGAAATCAGTAATCGGGTATGCCCATTACCAAAGTCACGATTTCCATTGAGAAGCATTGCCGTTTGTCCGGCAGCCATGGTGCAGCGGTCATTCCTGAATACTCAATGCTGATCTCCAGGAACAGGTCCTCAGCAGGAACGACGCCATGAACCGTCTCGCTTCGGTTGCGGCGCTCGCGCCCGACTTCATCGCCGCCGCAACGCTCGCGGTCGAGACGCGCGGGCAGGGGTTCTTCGAGATTACGAAGGACGTCGCGGATTTTGTCTCCGGATGCGGGGGAGGCGACGGCATCTTGTTTATGTTCATCCGCCACACCTCGGCCTCGCTGGTCATACAGGAGAATGCCGATCCCGACGTCCGCACCGATCTCGGCACGGCGCTCGATCGCCTCGCACCGGCCGGCGCCGGATGGGTTCACGATGTCGAGGGCGCTGACGACATGCCGGCTCACGTGAAGACCATGTTGACCGGCGTTTCGCTCCACATTCCGGTTCGCGCGGGCAGGCTTGCGCTTGGAAGCTGGCAGGGCGTTTATGTGGCCGAACACCGCGCCCGGCCGCGTCGTCGCGAAGTGGTGTTACAATACGTCGGCGCGCGGCGCCGCGACTGACGCGCGCCCGGTTCGGCGGGCATGGGACGCTTCCCACGTCTGGTGGGATACCTCATTCCCTTGCGCACGTAGCGGCAAGGTTACAAGATAAGGTTACAAGATAGCGACAGTCCTCGGGTGACCGATTCGGCGAGGCGGAGTTCGGGTGTGGGCGCATCGACGCACTATCGGCTGGTGATTGCCGACGATCATCCATTGTTCCGCGGCGCATTGCGTGAGGCCGTGACGGGATTGTTCGAGCCGGATGCGATTGCGGAAGCCGGTTCGTTCGGCGAAATTGCCGGGTTGCTCGACCGCAATACTGATGTCGACCTCGTTCTGCTCGATCTCGCCATGCCGGGCATTCGTGGCTTTTCCGGCCTCATGTATATGCGGCTCCAGTATCCGGGCGTTCCGGTGGCGATCGTGTCAGGCAATGATGATCTCGCGGTCATCCGCCGGTGCATGGAGTTCGGCGCGTCCGGGTTCATCCCCAAGACGCTCAGCGTCAAGGTGATTCGAGAAGCGATCGAGCAGGTGCTCGAGGGGGGCATCTGGACCCCGCCGGACCTCGATCTGTCGGCCAAATCCGACAAACATGGCGCCGCCATGCTGGCTCGATTAGCCTCGCTCACGCCCCAGCAGGTGCGCGTGCTCATGATGCTGTCGGAAGGGCTGCTCAACAAGCAGATCGCCTACGAGCTTGGCGTATCGGAGGCGACCGTCAAGGCTCATGTCTCCGCCATCCTCCAGAAGCTGGGCGTCGAAAGCCGCACCCAGGCCGTGATCGCCGCTTCCAAGATCGAAACCGGCCAGTGGCCGCAGTTCGCGCCGATCCCCCAGTGAACTGTTGAGGCCCTTCCCAGGGCCGCGGCGTCTCGCCTGACTCCGGCCCTCTTACACCAGGTAGCCCGGGTTGAGCGGAAGCGAAACCCGGGGTCGGCGTGACCGCGTAGAGAGGGTGATCCCGGATTTCGCTTCGCTCAATCCGGTCTACTACGGGGGTAGCGAGGGGACCGGAGACGCTGCAAAAGCACCGGCCGCGACGGCCGCTGTTTCGAGTGGCGGCAGCGATGCGGCGCGATGCGCCGTCCATCGGGACATCAGGGCGCGCAGCGACGCTGGCTTCAACGGCTTGTTGAGAACTTGGATGCCGTGGGCGCGAGCGCCCTCGCGCACGGCTGCCGAGCGATCGGCCGTGATGAGCACGGCCGGAATTTCCGCTCCGAATAGCCGCCGCAACTCTGCGACCGCTTCGATGCCGTTGCCGCGGTCGAGATGATAGTCGACCAAAAGCCCGCCCGGAGGCCTGCCGGCCGCCTGCAGGCCGGCAATCGCCTGCGGCAGATCGGCGGCCGGAACCGTTTCGCAGTCCCAGCCCCGCAGCAGCGCGGACATGCCGTCCAGGATTTTGGGGTCATTGTCCAGACAAAGGACGAGGGTTTCTGCAATCTGGCCGGGGTCGATGCGCGCCTCCTGTGGTCGCGTCCCTCCTCCTTCCGTCGGCGCAAGCGGGACCTCGACCGAGAAATGCGTGCCGCGATTGGCCTGTGAAGCGAGCGTAATAGGATGGTCGAGGACGCGGGCGATGCGTTCTACAATCGAGAGGCCAAGCCCAATCCCGCGGGCCACCCTGGCGCCCTGATCGAGGCGATGGAACTCGGCGAATACGGCGTCGCGCTTGTCCGGCGGAATGCCGATGCCGGTATCGTAGACATCGATCCGCAACCGCGAGCCGCGACGCCGGCACCCGACCAGCACACGGCCCGTCAAGGTATACTTGATCGCATTGGAAATGAGATTCTGCAGCAGACGGCGGAGCAGACGGCGATCGGACCGTATGCTGAGCGAACACGGCATGAAAATGAGATCAAGGCCCTGGGTGCGGGCAAGCGGAGCGAAGTCCGAGTGGAGCCGGTCGAGCAGTTCGTCGACGCGAAAACTCTCAATCTCGGGCTTCATGGCGCCGGCATCGAGCCTCGAGATTTCAAGCAAGGCCGACAGGATATCCTCGACCGCTTCAAGCGATGCGTCGATATTGGCGACAAGCTGCGCTTCGCCTCCGCTCTTGCCTCCGGCCCCCGTCCTACCCTCCTCCGCTTGCCGCGGAGGGCAAGTCGATTTTCCTTCACTCGCTTGCGGGGGAGGGTTGGGCGTGGGGGCGCGAGGGCCGAGGCGCTCGACGAGGCTCGTGACGTAGAGCCGCGCGGCATGAAGAGGCTGAAGGATGTCGTGGCTTGCCGCTGCGAGGAACCTTGTCTTCGACAGGTTGGCCGCCTCGGCCGCCGATTTTGCCTTGGCAAGCTCCGCATTGAGACGCTCGAGCTCGATGGTGCGCTCGCGCACCCGCCGCTCGAGATTCTCGTTGGCGCGTGACAGCGCCTCGGCCGCCGCTACGCTCGGCGTGATATCGGTGAGCGTAATGACGACGCCGCCGTCCGGCATGCGATTGACCCGCACTTCAATAACGAGGCCGCGATCGGGAAAGCGTTCCAGGAATGGCTGCAAATCGGCCGCGTAGCGTGGAAGCCTCTCGCGCACCAGGGCTTCAGCGTTGCCGGGCCCAAAAGCCCCGCGATCGGCGTTGAAGCGGAGAATTTCGGCAAGGTCGATGCCGATGCGCACCATTTCATTGGGCAACCCGAGCAGCTCGCCAAATTGTCGGTTCCAGCAAATCAGGTGCCCGTCCTTGTCGAACACTGCGATGCCCTGGCGCACATGGTCGAGCGCGGTCTGCAGAATCTCGCGGTTGTAGTGGATGGCGGCGTTGGCGTCATCAAGCAGCTTCAATGCCGCCTTGGTGGAGACCATCCGCTGACGCAGCAGCAGCGACAATACAAGGCGGGACGAGGCGGCGCCAATGGCCGAGGCGAGCAGCCGCTCGGCGTAGCGCAAAAGTTCGAAATCCGCGTGAGCGTCGGGTTGAAGGCGCATGTGCCGCTCGGCCGCAAAGCCCTCAAACGAAATACGCGTGCGCTCCTCGCCGAGATACCTGCCGACGGCGACGGTGAGCTCCTGCACCGTCACGGCGGATCTCCAGAGCCTGAAGCTCGGGGCTGGCGGCAACCCGTGCGGGACAAAGATATCCGCCTGGATGCGTTCGATGGCAGTCGGCCGCCGGCGCAGCGAAACGAGCACATAGGCGAGAAGATTGAGCGCGAGACTCCACACCATGCCGTTGATCAGCGGCGGCAGATCGAAGCCGAACAGCGCTTGCGGCCGCAGGGCGCCGATTCCGAATGGTCCCGCTTCGAGAAATGTCATCCCTCCCGCTGACAGGGTGAGGCTCGGCAGTAACAACGTATAAGCCCACACCAGAATGCCGATGGTCATGCCGGCGAGGGCGCCGCCGGCGGTGGCGCGCCGCCACATCAGGCCGCCGAAAAACGCCGGTGCGAGCTGTGCGATGGCGGCGAAGGCCATCAGCCCGATGGCGGCAAGCTGGGCTTCCCCGGCCGAGCGGTAATAGAGATAGGCGAGCAGCGACACCGCGAAGATCGCAACGCGGCGAACCGTCAGGAGATGCGTGCCGACATTGGTGCCATGACGCCGCATCAGGGCGAGCGGCACAACGATGTCATTTGACACCATGATGGCGAGCGCGATGGTTTCGACGATCACCATGGCGGCCGCCGCTGACAGGCCGCCGACGAAGGCCACGAGTGCGAGGGATTCCGAGCCAGCGGAGATCGGCAGCGCAAGCACGTACATGTCGCTGTCGGTCGTGCCGGGCGCGAGGGTCAGCATGCCGGCGATCGCAACCGGCGCCACGAACAGATTGATAAGAACCAGATAGACGGGAAACAGCCATGCGGCGCGACGAATCTCCGATTCGTTCTTGTTCTCCACCACGGTGACATAGAACTGCCGCGGCAGCAGGATAATCGCGCACAGCGACAGCAGCGTTATCGCCGCCATATTGGCGGGGCTCGTCCCGGCCGTCAGCACCGCGTTCGTCTCAGGGCGCTCCAACGCCTGTGCAAACAGCGCGACCGGCCCCTCAAACATCACAAATGTCACAAATATGCCGACGGCCAGGAACGCAACGAGCTTGACGATCGACTCGACGGCGATCGCCAGCATCAGACCGTGCTGATGCTCGGTGGCGTCGATGTGCCGGGTGCCGAACAGGATCGCGAAAGCGGCGAGCGAAACCGCGACGAGCAGCGGGGGATCGCCCGGCACAGGCAGCGCCAGCCCCGCCCAGGCGGCGACCGGCGTCACGATGGTGTCGAGCGAGGACGACACGGCTTTGAGTTGAAGCGCGATATAGGGGACCATGCCGATGATGGCGATCATCGCCACGGTCGCCGCCACTCCCTGATGCTTGCCATAGCGCGCGCCGATGAAATCCGCGATCGAGACGATGTTCTGCTTCTTCGAAAGGCGGGTGATGTGCGCGATCAGCGGCGAGGCGAGCCCGATCATCGCGGCCGGACCGATATAGATCGCCAGAAAATCAAATCCCGAGCGCGCGGCCAGGCCGACCGAACCGAAGAATGTCCAGGACGTGCAATAGATCGCGAGCGACAGCGCGTAGATCAGCGGTCGCGGACGATCCGCTCCGCCGAGTCTGCTCAAGCGGTCGCCGTAGCTCGCGATCACGAACAGGAGTCCGATATAAACGAGCGCGACCAAAATGACGAACCAGCCCTGCAGCATGCGGTTCGTTGCTCCAGCCAGCCGCGATTCCTCCGGAAGCCCCCCGGCCGCCGGAAAGGTCAACACAACTCGGGCTTTGTGTCCATGGCGGCCGAATCTGAAGCCCTGTTCACGACAGCCAGCGCTTGCGGCGCTTATAGTGCTTCACGTCGCGGAACGACCTTCGCTTGCCCTGCGCGATGCCAAGGTAGAATTCCCTCACGTCCTCGTTCTCTGCCGGCGCCTTCGCCTCGCCGTCCATCACCACGCGGCCGTTTTCAAGGATGTAGCCGTAGCGCGCGCATCTGAGCGCCATGCGGGCGTTCTGTTCGGCCAGCAGGAATGACACCCCCTCTGCGGCGTTGAGATTGCCGATGATCGCGAAAATCTCATCCACGATCTGCGGCGCCAGCCCCATGGACGGCTCGTCGAGGAGGATCATCCTGGGACGCGACATCAGGGCGCGGCCGATAGCGCACATCTGCTGCTCGCCGCCGGACGGATAGCCCGCCATGCCGAGCGGCGCTCGCGCAGCCGTGGAAAATAGGAATAGGCAAGGTCGAGATCGCGGCGCACCGCGGCCCTGCCGTCGCGGCGCGTAAAGGCTCCGGTCAGCAGGTTTTCCTCGATCGTCAGGTGCGCGAAGCAGTGCCGTCCCTTCATCACCTGGATGCAGCCGCGGCGCACCAGTTCGTCGGGCGACAGCGCCTGCACCTCGGCGCCGTCGAACAGGATCGCGCCTTTGGCGACCTCGCCGCGCTCGGCCCGGAGCAGGTTGGAGATGGCCTTCAGGGTGGTGGTCTTGCCCCAGCCGTTTGCGCCGAGCAGGGCCACGGTGCTGCCGCGCGGAACGTTGAGCGAAACACCCTTGGGGACAAGGATAACGCGGTCGTAGAGAACCTCGATGTTGTTGACGGAGAGCATACGTACAAGGTTCTCACGACGATTTATCGCAAGGCTCCGTGCGCTTGGGCCATGCCGGGTCCTTCGACACATAGTCTTTGGCGGCAGCTTCCAGCAAAGGCTGCACGCGTTCTGTCATGGGCGTCACCCAATCGGAGACCTTCACCCACTTGCGGCCGTCCCATTGCTGCAGGTAGGTGGCCTGGTGGCCGTTATGGTCGGTGCAGGAGACCTTCAGCGGCGCGCCGAATTCCGGTAAGCCGAGCTGCGCCCATCGCGCCGCATTGATGTTGAGGGTCTCCAATCCGCGCCGCACGTCCTCGCCGCTCACGACTCTGCGGCCGGTCAGCTTCTGGGCATTGTGGATCGCTTCGGCGATCAGGACGGAATTGTAGACGCCCTTGTTGTAATGAGATTCGCCGACCTTGTCCTTGGCGCTCACCTGGCTCTCGCCTTTGTCGACGACGTATTTCTCAATGTCGCGGAGCGCCGGAAAGTTCGCGCCAACGGCCGAGAAGTTGAGCGTCACGTATCCCTTGGCGGCGAGGCCGGCGGGCCGCGCATCGTCCTCGCTGCCGCCCCACCACACGCTGACGAGGTGGTCCATCGGATAGTTGATCTTTGCAGCCTCCTTGAGGGCGGACGGGTTCATGGCGCCCCAGCCCCACATGATCATCCAGGCAGGCCGGTCGCGCCGCACGCCGAGCCACTGGGCGGACTGGGTCTGCATGTCCTGCACCGTGACGGGATACATCTTGAGGTCAAACCCGTAGTCCTTGGCGAACTGTTCCAGCAGCGGGATGGGCTCGCGGCCGTAGCCGCCTTCGAAAAAGATGAAGCCGATGGTCTTGCCCTTGAGCTTCTCAAGCCCGCCCTCCTTGCTGCCGATGTATTTGAAGATCGTCGACAGGCCGTCCCAATAGGTCGCGGGCGGATTGAAGATCCATGGGAAATCGTCGCCGATCGCGGAGGCAGGCAGGCCGTAGGCCATGGACAGGATCGGAATCTGGTCGACCGACGCCTTGGGGATGAGCTGCAGCGTCGTGCCGGTGGACCAGGGATTCATGACCACCGGCTTCTTCGCCTTGACGGCCTCGTAGCACTCGACGCCCTTTTTGGTGTCGTATCCGGTCTCGCATTCCTCGATATTGAGCCTGACGCCGCCGATCCCGCCGTCGCGTTCATTGAGCATGGTCAAATAGTCATGCATTCCGTTAGCAATCGGAATGCCGGAGCCGGCGAAGGGTCCGGTCCGGTAGGTCAGGAGCGGAATATAGATGCTGTCCTGAGCCTGCACCGTGGCCGCAGTGCACGACCCCGCAGCGAACGCCAGTCCCAGAGCGACCTGCATAAGGCGCATCGCGTTCTCCTTAAAGTTGTTTCCGTCCCCTCCGACGCGTTCGGCCGCATCGGCAACTCGTTTGGTTGCCCGAATATTGCCTGGTTAATACGGAAATGGCCACACCCTGAGCTTCTGTTTGATGATCTGCCACAGGCGGGCGAGGCCGTTCGGCTCGACCGCCAGGAAGAAGATGATCAGAGCGCCGACAATCATCAATTGAACGTGTTCGGCGGTCGCGGCGCGAATCGGCACACCGAGGGCGTCCGGCAGGCTGCGCAGAATAATCGGCAGGCCCCAGATCAGGGCTGCGCTCGGCCCAGTCGCCGACTGCCGCAAGGTCGATATTGAGCATGACGGTCACGAAGGGACGACCGTTTCCGAATGCCACCGCTTCCCGGATATGGGGAAAGAACTTGAGCTTGTTCCCGAGATATTTTGGCGCAAACAGGGCGCCGTCGGCGAGCCGGCCGACGTCCTTCGCGCGATCAACGATCTTCAACTGACCGGTGACGGGATCGATGAACCCGGCGTCGCCGGTTTTTACGAAACCGTCAGCCGTCAGCGCTTCAGCCGTCTTCGCCTCATCCCGAAAATAGCCGACGAACATACCGGGCGACTTGAACTGCACCTCGCCGCTGTCGGCAATTCGCAGCTCGACGTTGGGGACCGCGGGGCCGACGGCGTCAGCGAAGATCTGTCGATCGGGCTGCCCCGTGACGTAGAGGAACGCTTCGGTCTGGCCATAGAGCTGCTTCAGGTTGAGGCCAAGCGAGCGGTAGAATGAAAACAACTCCGGACCGATCGCCTCGCCGGCCGTGTAGGCGACGCGCACCCGCGAGAGGCCGAGCACGTCCATGAGCGGCGCGTAGATGACAAGCTTGCCGATCATGTAGAGCAGGCGGCCGAAGATCGGCACGGGTTGATGGTCGAGGAGCTTCTCGCCGTAGCGACGCTCCACGCCAATGAAATAGCGAAACAGCGCCCGCTTGAGGCGGCCGGCGTCCGCCATGCGGATGGTGACGCGGGTCAGCATCTGCTCGAACACGCGCGGCGGCGCGAAGAAGAAGGTCGGGCCGATCTCGCGGATATCGGCGAGCGCGGTGTCGCTCGTCTCCGGACATGCCATGCAAAAGCCAGCCACGAACCCTTGCGCGTAATTGAGGTAGTGATCGCCAGCCCAGGCGAGCGGCAGGTACGCAAGCGCCGTGTCGTCTTCGTTAAGCCGGTCGAACGCGACCGTGTCGGACGCCGCCGCAATGCATCGCGCCGCCGACAGCATCACGCCCTTGGACACGCCTGTAGTGCCGGACGTGTAGAGGATGATCGAAATGTCGGAGCCCTTGCCGGCCGCAATCTCGTCGTCGAGGCTGCGGCCGAGCGCAGGATCGGCCGCAAGGGCTGTGCGGCCATCATCGATCACGCGTTCGATCGGGTGCAGCCTCGCGCGATCGTAGTCGCGCAGCCCGCGCGGTTCGTCGTAGAGGATATGCGCGATGGCCGGCAGTCGTTCGGCCACTGAAAGGAGTTTGTCGACCTGCTCCTGATCCTCGACGGCGGCAAAGCGGACATCCGCGTGGGCGAGCACGAAAGCGAGTTCGTCTGCGACCGCATCCGCATATACGGGTACCGGGATCGCACCGAGCATCTGGGCCGCCATGATCGACCAGTAGAGCCTCGGCCGATTGCCGCCGATGGTGGCGACGCGGTCGGGGATGCGGCACAAGGATTTCGGGATCTGGCACACCTGGACCTGGGCGCAGCTCTTGGCCGAGGTGCGCGCTTATGCGGTGGGGCTGGCCCGCCTCGGCCTCGCGCGTGGCGGGCGGTCGCGAAAGCGCGCGGCGTCGCGCGCCAGCAACTTCGGGAACGTGTCGGTATCGGCGTTCGCCATGTTTGTCCTCCCGAGCGCCGGCGGAGAAGCCCGAGGGCCCCGGTACAAATACCCCGCCCGATATTGGGCTGGTCTTGACATGGACTATCCGATGGTCCATTTCGACAGAATGGTTGAGCAATGGGCAATCCAGTGCATATTTCCGTAACTGACGCAAAGGGCCAGCTCACCGACTTGGTCAGGCGGGCGGAAGCAGGCGACGAGATCATCCTGACCCGTCACGGCCACCCTGCAGTGCGCCTTGTCCCGGTCAGGTCGATGGCTGATCCCAGGGCCCGAAGAGAGCTGCTTGAGGCGATCCGCAGATCTGGCGCCGCTCGTGCGACGCCGGGGCCGGCCGCCGCCAGAAGCCAGGACTTCCTCTACGGGGAGGACGGGCTGCCCGAGTGATTGACGCGACATGATTGCGGTCGATACCTCGGCACTCATGGCTATCGTGCTCGGCGAGGCGGAGAGCGACGCCTGCATGGAAATACTTGAAGCGGAGCCGACAGTCTTGATTTCGGCGAGCACGGTAGCGGAAGCCCTGATCGTGGCAGCGCGACGCAACGTGGCAGACGAGATGGCGAACTTGATCGATGGGCTCGGCTTCGACATTGTTACCGTAACGGCAGCGTCCGCGCGGCGCGTGGCCGCCGCTTATGCGCGCTGGGGCAAGGGCGTCCATTCAGCGGGGCTGAATTTCGGTGACTGTTTCGCCTATGAAGTCGCCAAAGCGCATGACTGCCGCCTGCTGTATGTCGGAGGCGATTTTGCGAAGACCGACGTGGAAGGCGTTCTGTAGCTGATTGGGTTTGCTGATTTTACCGATTCTCGCGGGCCGCCGTCGGATTTCAACCCGCGTTGTGTTTGGCGCATCCGCACGCGTGCCGAGCCGCGCAAGTTTGGGCGCTTCAACTGGTCGGAATGGAAGTTCTACCGCGATGAAGGCTGCGCGTGACCATCTTTCTTTCATGCGCGACGCGAGTCCGCCTTGCCGCTCGGCCTCGTGCGATGTTATCAGGCACGCCTGCCGCACCAAGTGAGAGTTCCGTGCGATTTATCGACATTTCCGGGCACGGCCGTCGCCTAAATCCGGGCGCGCCATGCTGAGGCGTGCTTATGACTGGTGCATTGCCGCCGCTTACAAGCCCCACGCCCTCTGGCTGATGGGGTTGGTTTCGTTTGTGGAGAGTTCGTTCTTTCCGGTGCCGCCAGACGTGATGCTCATTCCAATGTCGCTGGCGCGGCCCAGCAAGGCGTGGGCTTACGCGACGTTATGTACGCTCACCTCGGTCGCAGGCGGCGTGCTCGGTTATGGGATCGGAGCGCTGCTCTACGACTCGGTCGGCCACTGGCTGATTTCCCTTTACGGCCTCGGCGACAAGGTCGAGGCATTCCGCGAGGGCTATGCGCGCTGGGGCAGCCTGATCATCCTGCTCAAGGGCGTAACCCCAATTCCATACAAGCTTGTGACGATCACCTCGGGTTTTGCGGGATACAACCTCGGGCTCTTCGTCGTGTTTTCTTTTGTCGCTCGCGGCATGCGGTTCTATCTCGCCGCATTCCTGCTCAGCCGCTACGGGGACACAGCCCGCGAAATCATCGAAAGGCGCCTCGGCTTGTGGTTCACGCTAAGTGTCGCGGTCCTCCTCCTGGGCATTTTCGCCGCAGTCTACCTGTTCTAGTATGAGCGGGGTCTGCGGCGCGTGCCTACCCCGCCGGCCCAAGAGGGAAGGAGGGTTGCTCCTGAGGTTGCGGGGGCACGGTCGGATGGGGCCGCGGTGTTGGGGCGGCCGCTTGGGGCGGCCGGAGTCGCCGATGCGAATTGGGACGAAGCACAAATGGACGCGACGGCGCGGCGCCGATCGCGCAAGAATTGCGGCGCGCGCGGCTGCCGGCCTGTTGGCGTGCCATGTCGCTGTATCGGCCTGCGACGCCGCGATGGCGCAAACGCCCGGCCCCGAAGCGCCGTCGGCTCCTACAAACGCGCCGGCGCCGCCACAGCCGCAAGGCTTTTTCGATGCGCTCGGGAACTGGGTGCAGCAGGGTGTCGCCACCGTCGGGTCGGGATTCGGCGCGATGGTCGGCGCCGTCGGCGGGCAGGCGAACCAAGCTGCGAAGGAGGCCGCTGACGCGGCGCGCAATGCGGCGACGAGCGTTACGAAGCTCCCCGTTTCGGGCATCACTACCGGCCGGGAGCGCTGTATTCTCGCCCCGAACGGCGCCCCGGACTGCCGCACCGCCGCGGAAACCTTGTGCCGGGCCAAGGGCTACGCCGCCGGGACCAGCGTCGATTTCGAAACCGTCGAAAAATGCCCGCCGCGCTCTCGCGTCTCGGCCCGCAACGCGCCCGAGGGTGTGTGCACCCTGGAGCACTTCGTCACCAAGGCACTATGCCAGTGAAGCGGGCGTCGCGGCCGTTCGGCGCTTGACCTCCACGTCATAGACAAGGCCGGCAGGTCCCGGCCGCCGCGACACGACGATCTCGTCGTCGGGATCGACCCGGCCGAGATCGACGTCGCCGCCCGGCAAGAGGGCAATCATGCGGGGACCGATGCGCACGAACACGAAACGACCGCGTTCGGCGCCGTCGGCCACCCATTGGCGGATCCGCGCCTCATAGGGCGGCCTGATCCACGCATTCGAGAAGCTCGGATCAACCGCGACCTGGATATTGGCGCCGTTGCGCTGGACATAGACCACGAACTTTGCCTTCTCGGGCTTCCATTCCGGGCCGAAGCTCGCGTCCTGCATCCACAGGCAGTAGAACGCGCGGCATGATTGGGGCCGGTCGGGATAAATATTGCAGCCCTTTCCCGATACGGCGTGCCGGCACCATACGCCCGGAGGCTTGCCGAATTCTTCAATCGCCGGCACTTTGCAGCACATCATGCACGTGCCGCAGGCCCGTCCGGGCACGAGGCGCGGCTGGTCAAGGGTTGCCGGTTCGGCGTCTTTCATGCGCAATTCCCACTTGCCGCAATACCTTCAACGGGAGCATCGTGTAAACACAGAATCTTTATAATAATGGCAACGTTCGAATCACTTTGTCGAAGCTGAGCCAGTCGACGGTCGGAGCATAGCGCCGCAAAGTCGTATTCACGAACGCTAAAAGTTCATTGATAGCACGATCCGGCGGTGAACTCAGAATTCTACCGATCTCCCGCGCAGTTGCGGGCCGTAGCTTTTCCAATCGACGCCTCGGGTCCAAAGGATCGGGCCGATGCCGGGAGCGGCGAGGCCGCCACGAGTACCTGGAGAGCAATGTCGGCGGCGGCTGCAATAAGACTCAGTGCGCTCGCCGCCTCGCCTCGCTGGAATCGCTGAGCCGCCGTGACTATCACGATCGCAAGGTTCACTGGGCTCCAGACTTCGTCCACCATGGCTGTGTGCCGAGCCAAAGCTGACGAACGAGCATCCTCAATAATTTCTGCCTAGCCAAATTTCTCGACTTCACCGCGGTCGAGAAGCATGCAGAACTTCGTCACAGTCATGGAGGAGACAGCCGTCCCAACTCCAGGTTGGAAAAACCAGCTCCAGGCTGGACTGAGCGCAGTCGCAAACCTTACGTCACTCCGCCGGAACGCGGATGTCGTCGTCCGAGGGTTCGCGCAGCACATAGCCGCGGCCCCATACGGTTTCGATGAAGTTCTTGCCGTTCGATGCGTTGGCGAGCTTCTTGCGCAGCTTGCAGATAAACACGTCGATGATCTTGAGCTCCGGCTCGTCCATTCCGCCGTAGAGGTGGTTGAGAAACATTTCCTTTGTCAGCGTCGTGCCTTTGCGCAGCGAGAGGAGCTCCAGCATCTGGTACTCCTTGCCGGTGAGGTGGACGCGCTGCCGGTTGACCTCGACGGTCTTGGTGTCAAGGTTAACCATGAGTTCACCGGTCTGGATGACCGATTGGGCATGCCCCTTGGATCGCCGCACAATCGCATGGATGCGCGCCACCAGCTCGTCCTTATGAAAGGGCTTTGTCATGTAATCGTCGGCGCCGAAGCCAAGGCCCTTGACCTTGTCCTCGATGCCGGCGAGCCCCGACAGGATCAGGATCGGCGTCTTGACCTTGGAGACCCGCAGCGACCGCAGCACCTCGAACCCGGACATATCGGGCAAATTGAGGTCGAGGAGAATGATGTCGTAATCGTAAAGCTTGCCGAGATCGACGCCTTCTTCGCCGAGATCCGTCGTGTAGACGTTGAAGCTCTCGGATTTGAGCATCAATTCAATCGATTGCGCGGTCGCGCTATCGTCCTCGATCAGTAGAACGCGCATGCCAGAGTCCCCTTCCGCGCCGTCTCGGCGTCAGGTCGGCCTGCCGTACGGGGCGGCCGCGGTAATTTCCTTGGGACAAGTGATTCGGGACCTCAAACAAGGTTGCTTAACAAAGCCCCTTTCCCAAGCGCAAGAACCGAATAGGCAATTGTCGCCAAATCGGCCTAATCTGTTGGGGTGACAGGTTTTTTCAAGCACGTTTCAGTTCGTGTCCAGGGTTAAGAATCGGAGCTAACCGATTCCCAGGCTAGCTCGGCCGTCGCGACTGGACGAACCAGTTGGGTGACGCCATCGACGGTGGAGTTATGATTAATGATCCGGGTAAACACGGCGTTAATGACCGCAGAATTTAGTTAACGCAGGGCTCAATTTATCAACGTCCCTTACAGTGCATCGAGAAGTTCGGTCATCGAAACGCTGGTCGGACCGTGGTCGCCGATGCGATCTCGCTCCGCCCGGGAGCAGCAAGTCTCGTCCGCCCTTGCAAGCCAACCCGATCGCCGGGACGGCGAGCAGGGACCGAGAGCGGCCGGGGGCGCTTACGGCGCCGATTGCCGGCAACAGAAAACTAACACAATCATGGCATTATGGATGGTGCCGGATCGGCAAGCCGCGTCGTCAGCGCGACCGGTTCGTTCTTGTTCCCGGGGTTAGCAGTCCATGAAGTCGCGTAACACACTTATCCGCGTGAAGAGATTTCAGCTTGACGAAAAGCGGCGCAAGGTCGCCCAGATGGAAGCGATGATCGCCGACTTCCAGCGCATCGCCGCCGATCTTGAACGCGAAATCGTGGCCGAGCAGGAACGGGCCGGCATCTACGATCCATCCCACTTTGCCTATCCGACCTATGCGAAGGCCGCGATCGCTCGCCGCGAAAATCTGAAACGATCTATCGACGAGCTTGAAGCGCAGCTTCGCGAGGCGAGATTCTCGCTCCAGGAGGCGGCCGAAGAGCTTAAGCGGGTCGAACTCCTGGACGAACGCGATCAGAACCGCGACCGTACCGCCGAAGAAGCGCGCGAACACGCCGAATTCAATGCGCTCGCAGGCTTGCGGCCGCGCGGCGCGCTGGCTTAGGCCGCCGCTTACGGCGGCTCCACTGTGAAGCCGTCGGCCCGGTCGAGCGTGATCCGCCCGGCGGCGGCGGCAGCGGCCCAGCGCGCCGCGGCGGCGAGGCCGCCGAAGGAGAAGATGTGCGGCGCGAGGTCAGCGCGCTCGGCCGCGGCCTCGGCGAGCGGCCGCAGCACCGAATCGGGCGTCACCATCCCGAACAACTGTTTGGCAAGGCCGGTGTGACGCATGAGCCCCTGCGCCGAGGCGGTCACGCCGCAGATGCGAGCGTACCGCAGCAAGCCGGAGAGGGTGGCGGGGCCGGCAAGACCGATCCGGACCGGAAGGTCGATGCCCTGGTCGCGCAACCGTCCAATCCAGTTGAGGATGGCGGCAGCCGAAAAGCCGAACTGAGTGACGATGTGGACCGCAAGCCCGGTCTGTGCGGCAGCCTCGACCTTGGCGGCGATCGCGCGATCGAGTTCGGTTGCGCCGAGCCGGGGGTGGCCGTCCGGATAGCCTGCGATGCCGACCTCGACGATGCCGCGGCTCTGGAGGAGCCCGCTTTCGATCACTTCGATGGCGGCAAAGAACGGTCCGGCCGGAGCTGGGAGATCGCCGCCGATCACCAGCACGCGCTTGACGCCTGCCTCGTCGTTGAGCCGGCCGAGATGGCGATCGAGTTCAACGCCGCTCGAAAAGCGGCGCGCCGCGATGTGCGGCACCGGCTCGAAACCGGCGGCCGCCAAGCCAACCGCAAGGTCGATCTGCGCCGCAAGAGGGCGCGTTGGAACGGCGCTGATATAGAGCGGGGTCCTGGGCGCGATGGCGGCGCGCAGCCCCTCGATATCGCTCAGCGTTGGGCGGGTCGCCTCGAAAGAGGCGCGCGCCATGAAGGCGGCGATACGCTGCTGCGGCGACGACTGCACTGGCGACTGCGCCGATTTGGCGAGAACCTGTGCGGCGAGAACCTGTGCGGTCATAGTCTCGGCCCTTCTGTTAGCTGCGCCGCCGCGAGATGACGTAGGATTCGTCAAAGAACCACAGGCCGCCGTTCTTGCGCAGCACTTCCCGGGTGGCGTCAAGATAGCGGCCGTCGTTGACGACCTCCGCCAGACGGTGGTCCTCGACCTGGGCCACGTAGATAGCGGCGTTCCAGGCGGCGAACAGGGTCGAGGTGCCGATTGAATCCGATAGTTCCGAGGGCAGCGTGTGCATGTCGTAGCGAAACAGCGCACGATTGTCGGAATTGACGTTGAAATTGAGCTCGCGTCCGGCCGGGCCGAGCTCCTGCTTGACCGCCTTCATGATCTGGTGCCGGTCGTGGATGAAAGGGTTGTCGCCGGGCCACAGGCGCTGCACGATCTCAAGCCCTGGATCGTTGCCGTGGGAATGGATGGCGATGAGGCGGCCCCCGGGTCCGAGCGCGCGGGCGAGCGGTGCGATCACCCGACGGATCTTGAACTCGATCGGCGCCCGCGCCCGATAGGGCTGGGAAGCGATGATGAGGTCGTAGGCTGCCTGGGTGCCGCCGGGCCGCGGCAGAATCGGGTCGAGCAGAAAGCGATGATCCTCGCGAAAGATGACCAGCACCACGGGGCGGTCGTAGACCGGGTTACCCGTCTTGGGACTGACGCGGGCTTTCCAGTTTTCCGCCAGGAACGGCTCCAGATCGGTGATCTGCTCCTCGAACCTGTGGGCCGTGGCCCCGGTGAGCGCCACCTCGTGCCATACCAGGCTCGATGCCGCGCTCACCGACCTGACATGGAGCCACGGCGCATCCGCATAGGCGAGGTTGGTCAGCACCAGCACGGTGGCCGGATGCTCGACAAAGCGGTCAGGCACCTTCTGCAACGTCAGACGCGTGTCTTCCAGGCTGATTTCTTTGCCGACCACATAGAACGGCATGGCCGGGAAGCGGTCGTGCATCGCCCGCATCACCCGCGCCAACACGGTGCCATCGCCGATGCCGGCGTCGAACAGCCGGACCGAGGGCGGGCGCGGATGGATATTGACCAGCTCCTGCCCGACCCGGTGGGCCACAACCCACTTCTCGCTGCAGGTGTTCACAAACAGCAAGTATTTCTGGCGGTTATCGAAAAAGCGAAAATTGCGCTGCGGATCGTGCGGCGCCGGCGTTGGCATGAACGGCTTCGGGAAAGCGCTTGCGGTCGAGATGAGAGCAGTGCTGGGCGGCGACAGCTTCCCCGCGGGCCCGCTCGCTCCCGAATCTGACGCCCCGTCCCCAACGGCGGCCCGGTCTGAGGCAATGAAAGACGGCGGCCGCTGGCCGCCATGATAGGTGCGAAGGAGGCCGGCGTCGCGGTTTGCCTGCATAAAGGCATGAATCCGGTCCACCGTCTCAGTGGTGATGCGGCCGCCATTGCGCAGCCGGTTTGCGAGCTTGCCGTCATTGACGGCGCGGCGTCCGAACGTCGATTCGGCTAACCCTGTCTGGCGACAGAAGTCGGAGATCTCCGCCAAAAGCTCTTGGGCGGTCATGGCAGATTTTTCCTTCAGCCTTGGTTCCCTCACGATTTGCGCCGGAGCTCCGACGCTCATCCGCCGCGCGCTTTCTGGCTTTCGACGGCAGGGTAATGAGATCAAGCTGCGCCAACCCCGTCAACCACAAAGCATCCCACTCCCATAGTGGGCACTAGTGGGCAGCCCAAATTTTGTTTTATATTCGGAGGGCGCCGCGTGATTTTATTTCATTCTAAGTGGGCTGCCCGTATTTAGTGGGCAATGATGGGCCGCATCCCGCCACGCGGATCAACGCGAGCAAAGCGGCCCCGGCCGGTGAGGCAGGGCAACGAGTCGAGGTTAACGCCGCAGCGGGCCCAATATGTCGAGCAGGTATTTGGGGTCCCAAGCGGCGCGCTTGCGGCGGCGCTTGATGGATCGTTTGTCGGCGCATTGGCGCACCAGGTTG